>OLQO01000135.1_pt1 | contig 75244 bp, 65 predicted proteins | sample 1672281 | NCBI WGS metagenome assembly OLQO01 (sample SAMEA3136667, study PRJEB25190) | human gut metagenome | biome: human gut; feature: human-associated habitat; material: faeces | place: Austria | collected 2013
ATTTATCGTTATTATCTTTTATACCAATAATTTCATGGTTTTTATTAGGTATAATAGTTGATAAAAATTTAATTAATATTTTTACTTTAACTTATCCATTACAATTTATATATTACATATTAAAATCTATATTTTCTATCGGTGCAAATATAAATAAAGAAAAAGATAATAATCAAAATGCTGTAATGTCAGGTATGGTTATAGGAACAATTATTTCAATTACTATCTTTTCAATAATACTAATTAATATAGATAATTATATAAACTTTATGAATATGGATATTCATACATATAAAATATTTACTATATATTCTGTACTGCAATTATTCATTTCTTTAGAATTTGCAATGATTTTAAATAAATTATATTATGAAGAAAAAAATATATTAGCAAATAAATATTCTTTGATATTTAATCTATTAAATTTTATATTGTTGATTGGTGCCTCTTTAATAACAAAAAATCAAATTGTTATAATTACAACAACACTTATTCCATTAGCATTATTTACTATGTATATCTATATAAAAAATAGTGATAAATTTAAATTACAATTAGATATAATAAAATGCATAAAATATGATTCAGTGGAATTATTTAACAATATTGCCTTTTTCTTGATATTCTTGTTTGGATTAAGTAATGCTTTAGAGTTTGGTGAACAATATGCAATTGCACTTACATTTGTAGCACTTATAACAGATACGCAATGGGATACTGCAGATGCAATAGTTATTGCTGCAACAATTGATATCAGCAAAAATAATTTTAATTATAAATATCATATAAGTAATGCTTATAAATTATTAGGAATATTATTTTTGACAACTTTATTTATGTTTGTTTGTTTATATGGTTTTTATGATTTAGATTTTAAAATTACAATGGTTTATTTTAGTTTTGAAATCGTTAATTTTATGATATATCCTATATACAGAATTAAAACTTGTTATTTGCAATTAGAGTGGTCAGCATTTAAGACAACATCTAACAAAATATGTGCATCTATTTTGAGAATGATAATTTCACTTTTTAAAACACCTTTTTGTACTGGTATTGGACAAGTATGTTCATCTATATATCAATTTATTTCTGTTAGTATATTTTTTAAATTAAATTACAATGTAGATAAAATTGGTAATGTAAAATCTAAAAAAAATTATTAATAAAAACTAACTGTATTTTTTTTAATAATTTTAATAAGCAATGAAATTGCACTTTGATGTTATAATTGGAGTGATTTTAAAATTTGAATAAAATAAATATAAATTAAGGAAATACAATGATTTAAATGAATTTCAAAACAAAATAAGAAATAAATAAATTGAAAATAATATATAATAGTTTTATAATACAAACGAAAGACAGGGAGGTTTTCTTATGAAAAATGAAACATTAAACAAAATAATTGAACAAATTAAAAAATATAATTTATCTAGTTCATTTTCTGATGTAGAAAATTTTAAAAAATGGGTTTCAGAGTTAAATGATACTCAAATAAATAATTTTCTTAGTTTTGATATGGACTTAGAAAAAAATTATAAACATTTATTAATCAATCTTGATTTACTAAATTGTGAAGATTATAAACAAAAATTAGCTGCAATATTAACATTAAAAAATGTTGGCTATGAAATTGATGATGCCTGTAATTCTGTTTTTTTAGAAAGTGAAAATTTTTATAAAGATATAGAATTACTACGTAAAGCAGATACTGGTGAAGCTTTATGGTTGTTAAGAGAAAAAACCTTTATAGATAGTCCTTACCATGAGGAGGATTTAAAATTGTTTGTTGAAGCAACTACAAAATTAACTAAACATGCTATTGCAACAGTTGCTAGTAGTGCTGATTCTATTAAAAGCCCATACCACCAAGAAGATATGAAAATGATAGCAACAGCAAATAGTAATTGTTTAAGCAATGGTTTAAATACAGGTAATGGTATGGATAAATTGGCAATAAATAAAGTATCATTAGCTGATAAATATCATTCAGAAAACATGAGAATATTATCAAAAAACCCTAAAAATAAGAATTACTTATGCGAGCTTATGACTAATCCGGATATTGTTAATGGTGAAAATTATCGTAAAGAAATAGATGCATTATTAAATGCAAAAAGTAGTACAACAGGTAAGGCATTATATTGTTATATATCTAATCCAAATGAAAAAATATCGTATATGGGATACCCTATGATTGAAAAAAATAGTGTAGCTGGTAACAATGATTCAGATTATTTAAATAATTTAATTAAAATAAATGAAATGGATGATAGATTTGTTGTAGATTTTGCTATTCTTTTAATGAATCCAAATTTTATTAATAGCCAATATAAAAAATTTGATTTGGAACTATTACAAAATGTAGATAGGAAAGTTGTTTTTGCCACTTTGTGCAAACTTATGAAGAATGAAAAATCACTAAATAGTAGTCACCATAAAAAAGATGCAGTTATTATAAGTCAGGCGCAAGAAGAAGTTACATGTGAATGGTTATTGCTAAAGGCAACCGATGAGATTAGTCTTAATTGTGATGATCATGATTATGACATGGAATATATTTCGAAATTGAAGAATATAAATGAAATTGAAAGTGAAATATATATGTATTATTATTTATTTACTGAAAATGGAATGAAAGCACCACAACGTAAAGAAAAATTAGAAAAACTTTTCCAAGGGGCATCGATTGAAGAAATCAATCCTGTTTTAGATTATTTAGATATTTTACAGAGACAAATAAATAATGCTAGTTCTCCAATAATTGAATCTGTATCTGATGTCAGTTCTAAAACAACACCAGTTAGTTCTAAACCTAAATCTAAAATATTAAGTTTATTTAAGAAAAAAAATACAAGAAAATAAGATGACTTAAAGTATAATCATCTTTTTTTATGATCTATGTTTGTTTTGATATTAAAATTAAATGATAATTATATATTCAAAATAATTAATCATAATATGGAAAAGAATAAAAGAAAATAGTATAATTAAAATAATTACTAATCAAAACATATGAGATGGAAAGGAGTATTTTAAAATGAAAATATTAATTATTGGTGCAGGTGTACTTGGATCAAATCTAGCACATTCTATAAAAAAAGGTAATGATGTAACCATTTTAGCAAGAAATAAAATTTATGAAAATTGAAAAAATAATGGACTTATTATAAAACATAAACTAGGAAGAAAAACTATAGATTATTTTAATGTAATAAAAAAGTTAGAAAAAAATGATATTTGCGATGTAATATTTATAGTTTCAAGATTTTCATCTTTAGATAGTATTGTTCCAATTATTAAAAACAATAAAAGTAAAAACATAGTATTTGTAGGAAATAATATGTTGGCAGAAAAATATATGAACATAGAAGGTAAAAATGTATTATTTGCATTCTTTATGGCGGCTGGTAAAAAGTATGATGGATATATAAATTCAATTTGTTTAAACAAAATCGAAATTGGAAGAGTAGATGGAAAAGATATAAGTAATGATTTCATAAAATCTATCTTTAAAAAAACAAAAATAAAAGTAACTATAGAAAATAAAATGAACGATTATCTTAAAACACATGCATGTGCCGTTTTACCACTCGTATTTGCAAGTTATAAAGTAAATGGAAATTTAAATTACTAAAAAAGGATAAAGAATACTCTTTATTGATTATGGATGCAATTATTGAAGGATATGATATTCTTAAAAAATTAGGGTATGAAATACTTCCTAAAGTTGAATATGAAAACTGTGTTAATAAGAAAAATTTATGTGCATTTATTTATAGATTTATGTTTTCTAATTTTATAGGAAAAATATGCATATCAGATCATGCAATGAGTGCAAAAGAAGAATTTATACTTTTGAATAGTGAATTTGAAAAATTAAAGAAAAAATCAAAATTAGAAACTAAAGCATATGATAAATTGAAACTAGAGTTATTAAATTATAAAGACTAATTTATTATATACGATATTATCCCTTTTATTTGGATAAAATTTATAAAAATAAAATAAAGAAGAATAAGATAGTAAAGATAATTAGAGGTGGTTTAAATGTTTACAATAATGGACTATTTAAAATTTTATAATAATACATCATTTGATGATGTTAGGTGGAATACCTTAGATAATTTAATAGGTGCTATTTTAGTTTATTTGCCTATTCCATCATTTAATGAAAATAAAAATTTGAAAGAATTATATAATTATGTTTCTTCATCAACATTAGTATCATCAAATTTTATGGCAACAAAAGCGATAGAAATTTTGAACATAATAAAGGATAGTAAAAGATATAACGAAATTATCATTTCTGATTTTAATAATATTAAAAATGATGAAGTTCAATTTGGTGCATGTGTCATAAAAACGAAAAAAGAAAAAATAATAAGTTTTAAAGGAACTGATAGTTCATTGATTGGCTGGCTTGAGAATTTTAGGCTTGCTTATGAATATCCTACATATACCCAAAAACTTGCAATTGATTATCTAAAAAATAATATTTCTTTTTTAGACCAAGATGTCTACGTAGTTGGTCATTCTAAAGGTGGAAATCTAGCAATGGCTAGTACTATGGAATTAACAGATCCAAAATTTAGTAAAATTAGAGAAGTATGTAATTTTGATGGACCAGGCTTTAAGAAAGAAGAATATGAAAGTAATAAATATAAAAGATTAAATGAAAAACTTTTAAATATAATTCCAACTGGATCTGTTGTCGGAACTCTTCTTTATAATGATAATTATAAAGTTGTTTCAAGTAATGAAATTGCATTTGAAGAACATTATCCAACATCTTGGAAAGTATTTGGACAATATTTTATAGAAGGTAAACTTTCAGATATAAGTAGACAATTTCATAAAAATGCTTCAGCTGGTCTTGAAACCCTTGATAAAGAAAAATTGAAGAAAACTATAGAAACCGGTTTTAAAAGTTTTGAAAAAGAATATTCAAGTAATTTTAAATTAAATTTTAATGACATTAAAACATTTTATACCAATATGAAAAATGTAGACCCAGAAATAAGAAACTATATTGATGTAATAATGGATGAATTGATAAGAATTTTTTAAGATAAAAAAATGTATAATTGAAGTGGTTTAAAATTTAATCTTTATTAGGAGGTAACAATGGATAAAAGAACAATATTAGATAATGTAGATAAACTTATGATCCTGTATAAAAATGGTGAACTTGGTGGTGAAGTAATGCCGGAGGATGCAAATCCTAATTTAGAAAAAAATAGTTTAGAAAATTATTTATATTTTACTTTACCAATGGCATTAAACTATCAAAGAAATTCTTATACATTATGGGAAAGTGCTTTAAAGACATATAATGATGAGGAAACAAGATTTGTTTTTAATCCTAAATTATGTTTGAAAAAAAGCTTTGAAGAAGTACAATATGCTTTGACTAAATATAAAGTTGCTCTACAAAAGCAAAAACAAACTGAAATATGGTTATCATTATGTAATACATTTGCAGAGATGTTTGATGGCGATATACGAAATTTATTTGATCAATTAGATAATGATGTTAATAAGATTAGAAATTTTATGCAAAAAGAAAATAAAAAGAAATTTCCTTACTTATCAGGAACTAAGATTTGTAATTATTGGCTTTATGTTATTTATCAATATACTGATAGGAGATATAAAAACATTGAATGTTTAACAGTTGCTCCAGATACTCATGTATGTAAGGCTACTCATAGATTAGGTTTGATAACTGATGAAGAATTCAATTCAAACAATGTTCAACAAATAGTTATAGATAGATGGCAAGAACTTTTTAAAGGTACTAAATATAAACCAATTGATATTCATACACAATTATGGTTATGGAGTAGAAATGGATTTAAGGAAATAAAATAAAAAAATAGAGGAAACATATTAAATATAATAGTTATACAAGTACAGGTGGACGTGGATGGGTAACAAATTATGCACCTATTTTTAAATATATTTTTAATGGTAGGGAATATATAAATCAATCTTTTCAATTATTATCTAAGAAAAAAATACAAGAATTTATAGTTGGTAAAAATTATAATATCATTATAAATAAAAAAAACCGAATAAATTTATCTTAGATAAAAATATAGAATTTACTGAAATATTGATATTATTAATGGGAAGATTTTTTCTTTTAACTACTATATTAAATTTTATTTTATAACTATGTTTTAAAAGCTAATACGTGTAAAGCTATGATTGATTTCATAGCTTTTAAAATACAAAAATAAAACTCATACCAAAGTATGAGTAAGAACGTGTAAGACTTTATGAATTAAGTTCTTTTTATAAAAATGTATATTAGATTTTGATTGTTAGTAGTAATGTTATATTATTGACAAAAAAAGCTAAAATGGTAATTCAAAACAATTATCATTTAATGTTTTAATAATATATGTTAAAAATGGAGATAGCATTTCATTATTATCCTTTATTTGAATATATAACCCGTATAAGTCAATTAATTTTCTAGTATTTTTTTAAATTCTATGTTATAATAGCACTCAACTATTTAAGGGGGAAATTCTGTATGCTAAGTAAAAAAGATATAAGGGATTTATTAAAGAAAATGACAGATGATATGCATTCTAATGTAAAAAAAATTAAGAGTGTATTTGGAAGTATATATTACACTGATGAAGAAAATCAATCTATATTACATATTTTAGTAGATGATAAGTATGATGAGGAAAAATGTTTTCTTGCCATTAAATCATTATTACAAATAGGATTGAGTCCAAACTTAGAAGCTGATTTTCAGTATAATTTTATACAAACGGCTTTATATACTGGATATAGCGAAGAATTTATTTTAAATATTATTAATGAATCATTAAAATACAATTTAAACATTAATCATGTTGATGCTGATAAAGATACTATTATACATACTGCAATATATAGTGATGATTATTTAGGTGAAGTTGAAGGAATTTATGATTTGTTATGTTCTAATGGATATGATTGTACTAAAGTTTGTTCAGAAGGTAGAAATTTATTAGAAGCAATGATTTTTCAAAAACAATATTCTGAAGAACAAATACAAAGATTTAAAACAAAATTTGAAAAAAGATATCCTAAAATTAAACAAAAGGCTCCTGTTGTTTCTGTAATTCCAACACTGTCTGATGAAGATATTTTGGAATTTGAAAAATATGGAAAAATATTAAATAATAAAAATTATATAGTCGCACCAACAATTGGAAGAGAAAAAGAATTAAAAAATCTTATGATTACTTTAGCTCAAGATAAAAAAAGACCATTAATAGTTGGAGAATCAGGGGTTGGTAAAACTTCAATAGTAGATGAACTTGCTTATAGAATTAGAACAGGACAAGTGCCAGGCTTTTTACAAGGAAAAATCATTGTAGAAATTACTCCAGGTGATATAGTTGCAGGTTGCAAATTCGTTGGAAGGTTTGAAGAGAATATGACTAAAGTGATGAAACTATGCGAAAGATTAGATGCAATAGTTTTCATTGATGAAATTCATACAATATATGGTACTGGGGCAAGCCTAGAAAAAAATAATGACATGGCAGCTATACTAAAGCATTATATAGATAGATCTAATTTAAAAGTAATTGGAACAACAACTGAAAAAGAATATGAAAAATACTTTAGTAATGATACTTTAAAAAGAAGATTTGAAAAAATTACTGTTAAAGAACCTACTGAAGATATTTTATATCAAATAGTTAATAAAGTAATTGAGGATTATTATTTAAAAAATGGAATATTTTTTGAAAATGAAAATATAAGAAGCAAAATAGTAAATATTATCTTAGGTGCTACTGAAAAAAGTTATAGAATATATAATGATATTGTTAATAACCCTGATTTGGCAATATCTATTGTTGATAAAGCATTTGCATTTGCAAAGGTTTATGATAGTGAATTTATTACAGCAGAGCACTTTATTGAAGGATTTGAGTGTTGCGATAGAATCTATGAATCTACAAAAAAACAAGCAATAGAAAAATTAAAAAAATTAGATACAAGTATAACTAAGCCAGTACAAAAAATATTAAAAATAGATTTTAATAGATTTAAAAAATAAAGGGGATAATATCATGTTAGATTTAATAGAACAACTAAAAAAAGATTCTATACCAATTACATTAAATGCTAGTAAAGAAAATGAAGAGAGAGCACTTAAAGAATGTGATGAATATATTAAAACTGGTAATAAAAATATTAATAATATGACTCCTCTTACTATTTATTATATTATTAGTAAATTACCAGAAGATAAGCAAATAACATTTTTAAAAGAAAATATTAAATATATTAAAGAACATGATGAAGAAATATTTTTATATACAATGATTGTACCTAAATCTTTATCATATTTTCTTTCTTTTAATGTTTTAAAAGAATTAAGAAATATTGATTTTGATATATTTAAAAAAGTTATAATCCAAAATTATGAAAATTTATTTCATGGATTTACTCATGAAGATTATTATTCTTTTTATAATCAATTTTATACTGATTTAATTGAAGTTGAAAACAGAGAATTTATTAATGGATTATATTTTCATAATAGATGTTGTTATGATACTGCTAATATGGATGATAAAATTAAGTTTTTTGAATTACAAATATCATACAACAAAGAATTCATGGATTATTTTTTAGATAAATATATAGATAAAATTAATGAATTTAAACCAAGAGAACTATTAACATTTATAAAATATATTGAAGATATAGATACATATAAAAAATTTGTAAGTAGTAACTATGATAAATTAAATATGGCTTTTAATAACATTGATGAATATGATTTAAAAAAATATTTAGATGAAATAGACAAAACAAAACAAGAAATTTTAATATCTAATTTTTTCGAAAATATTATAAAAAAACAAGATATAAAGGAAATAATATATAATATTAATCCTTATATAATTATAGAATTATATAATAAGAACAAGAAAATATTTAATTCATTAACTTTAAATGATTGGGTTAAATTATGTTCTAAAACTAGAACATTTAATGATGATTTTAAGAATATATTAGATAATTTTGAAATAGTTAATATAGAAAAATTATTTGATACACAGTTTTATACTTTCTATTATTATAAAGAAGATGTATCTGCACTTAAATATATTGAAACAAAGTACAGAAATAATATTATAAATAGGGGCGTATTAGAAGAAATAGATGAAACAACTTCAATTTTTTCTGAAAAATATTTAAAGAATTTAAGTGAATTTAAAGTTATGTTACAAAATAATATTATTTCCAAAAATGATAAGAGATATAAACAACACTTATCAAATTTTATAATGTTTTTAAAAAATCAAAATATTATAAATAATATTGAAAATAATAATTTTAAAGAAATAGAAAAAATGTTTTATAGAATTGTTAAGGGTAAATCAATTACAATATTATATGAATTATCCAGTATTGAAGAAATAACTATATTTAATAGACTAGGTCAAATTGATTTTAAAGTAGAAGACTTTACGGTAGAACAATTAGAAAATTATAATGTTAAGCAACATAAACAATTATGCAAAAAGTTTGAAAAAAATAATTGGTATTTTAAAAGTTATAAACAGTTAATTTTAAAATTAATGCTAATGGTGGGATTTAATAATACAAGAGCTTTATTAGAAATAAATGATACATTGCCTGTATTAGAACATTTGGTAGGTAATGTTGATGTTAAAAATGTTAAGTTAGATGAACAGCATAATCCAATATTAAATATGAAGTTAATGAATTTATTATTTAGTGATAAAGATTACTCTAAAATGAAAGAAATATTATCTAACAAAGATAATGATTTATATAAATATTTTCCGAGAATGTTTAATGAATGGGAATTTATTGTCATGAATAACAAAGATAAATCATTAAAAATGATAATAGATTTTCTAAAAAGTGATGAAATATCATTACCACCTAAATATTATCGTTTAGAAGGATTGTTTAAATTTATTGGATGCAATAATAGAAATGTGGATGAAACTTTATTATTGCATGATCAAATGTTAACTAGAGTAAGTTCTACAATACCAAGAATTACAGGAACAAAAGATGAATATTCTTATGAAATATTGAGATTAGATGATATGGAAGCATTAACTGTAGGTAATAAAACAGATTGTTGCTTTACTGTATTAGGTAATGGATATTCTTGTTTAAAACATTCTTTAACAAGCAGTAATGGTAGAATATTGGTAGTTAAAAAAGGTAATGAAATTTTAGCGCATAGTTGGATTTGGAGAAATGGAAATTTATTATGTTTAGATAATATTGAAATTTCTAAAAAAATAAATTCAGTAGATTTTTTGGATATATATCTGCAAGTAGCAGATGAATTAATAAAAACTTCATATCAATCAGAAGGAATAGAACATTGTATTAAAAATATAACTATTGGATTTACAAATTTTGATAAACAAATAAAAGGAATTGAACAATATCCTTGTTTAATAGCTAAAAATTGTAATCTTGAAGATAAAGACTTTGGAAGTAGATTAGGAAGTAATAGACAATTTGTTGATGTTTTACCACAACCTATTGAAGAAGTTGAATATTCTGATTCAAAAGATGTTCAATACTTAATTAAAGGAAATGGTATATTTAGTTTAGGGCAAAGTTATTTTGCTTACCAAGATGAAAGAAAAGATATTATGTACTATTCAGAAGATAAACCTTATGATGAAGATTATATAAAAGTTATGAATGGGAAAGTTAATGCCTTAAGATATATAAAAGCCGAAAAAGATAATACTTTAGATTTATATAAAGCAATAGATATTGAAGATTTAAAAGAAGCTTATTGTAATGATGATTGGTATGTAATAAACTCTGCAAATGGTGATATAGAAACATTTAATAATTCATCAGATGAAAGGGCTAATAACGAAATAAATTCAATTTCTTTAAAATATGAAAAAGTTTTAAAAAAGTTAATTTAGTAAAAAGGTGATAATTATGAATTATTATAATTTGTAATTGTTATCTTTTTTTGTTTCATAAAGCTATGGTCGTTTTCGATAAAATACATTTTTTAATATAATAAAAGTTCAATATTAAATACTATGAATTTGTTTATATAAATAAAAAACTCACACAAAAATGTGAATAGTTTTCTCAGAATACTACAACTATATCACTCACTACTAAAAAACTACCACAAATTAAATATAAAAAGTTTTCATTTAATACAAGTAATGATATAATAGAATTGTTTTTATGGAGGTTTTGATATGAAAAATGAAGAATTAATAAAACTTAGAGAAAATTACAATAAATTAATAAATGAAAGAAATAAGATACTTACATTAAAATCTAAAATAGAAAAGTTAGAAAAAAATCCTGTAGTAAAAGAGTATTTAGATACTATTTCAGAATATGAGGATAGTAAAGCTAAGTATGTTAATCCCATAGAAAAAAAAGAAGATTCTTATTTTGTTAGAAAAGCAGTTGATCGAACTACCATTACACCAAGAAAGGATTATTATGTTTATATGGGAACTTATAAGTATACTAACGAAATGGATATAATGCATGCTCCAAATGATATAAGAGTAAATAGAAATGATAAGGATGCTGATTATGTAGTTTATTATAATTTAGAAGCTAGGGCCCATAGTTTCGAAGGACATGTTGAAATTCCTTGCTCAAAAGCTGATGAATTTGAATTAGCTCATAAAATAATAGTTCCTAAAAATGTAATTAGTAGAGAGTCATATTTTTATGATTTACAAGAAGAATATTATGAAACAGCTATACTAGAATCAGAAGACAAAGCAATAGAGAGAATTAACAAATTAGTAAAAAAATAGATATAGTTAAATAGCACCATATATAATGTAATTGAAAATATGTTTGAAATAATGGTTATTGAAAATAAAATATTATATACGATAAGTTAAAATTTATATGCTAGATGAATAAAAAAGATAAAGTATATAATGAAGAAATATTATATCATTCACAAATTTATATAAAGTAATATAGAAAGTTAGTTTTCATGGTTTAAATAACAAGTTGATTTTGATAACTTTTTGTGTGTAATTCTGCAATTTCATATAGAGTTAGATAACACCTATTATAAATGATGATAATACCTTTAAATTAACTGAAAATAGACATAATATTAGATTTGTTAATTATTTAAATGCAAATGAAATATTTATGGATTTATTTAATAAATTAACGGATAATAATTAAATGATAAAGTCAACATTTATATGATATTGTCTTTATCATTTTTTTTTATTTTAAAACACTTTGTAATACATGTAGTGGATGATTTATATAGGGGGTATCAGTTAATCTAGTTTGTCACTTATGCATTCGTGCCATATAATCAATAGCTTTTTTTTAATTTAACTAAAGAATTTATATGATAAGCCTTTGTTTCATTTAATTGTTTTTCTAAATCTAAATTAATTATCATAACCTCAAGTTATTGCGTACATAAAATATTTGTATTTTAATTATAATAATAATTTATATATAATATAATTGGAGAGAGGTGATAATACGATTAAAAAGTATTCGCAAGAAGAATTAGATCAAATTTCTTTATCAAAAAATTAAATGATAATTATATGTATGTATACATAAAAAAAGATTAACAAATGATAATTTAATTATATGTTAACTAAAAATTTATAGTATTGTATAATAATGGGACAAGAGGTGAAAATAAATGAAAATAGAAACGATGGAATATTTATCAGATGAAATAACTGATATTAATTTATTAAAAAAAATGCTAGTAGATTTAGATAAGATGTCCTTTAAAAATATGGAAAAACTTATTAAAATTTTAAAAGAATGTGATTATAATGAAAAAGCATATGAATTAGTAGTAAATTCAAGTGTATTAGAATATAGAACAATAGAAGAGCAAATAGAATTAATGAAAGCTTTCAAAGAATGTGATTATAATGAAAAAGAATATGAATTAGCGGTAAATTCAAGTGTATTAGAATATAGAACAATAGAAGAGCAAATAGAATTAATGAAAGCTTTCAAAGAATGTGATTATAATGAAAAAGAATATGAATTAGCGGTAAATTCAAGTGTATTAGAATATAGAACAATAGAAGAGCAAATAGAATTAATGAAAGCTTTCAAAGAATGTGATTATAATGAAAAAGAATATGAATTAGCGGTAAATTCAAGTGTATTAGAATGTAGAACAATAGAAGAGCAAATAAAATTAATGAAATTAATAAAAGAATGTGATTATAATGAAAAAGCATATGAATTAGTAGTAAATTCAAGTGTATTAGAATATAGAACAATAGAAGAGCAAATAAAATTAATAGAAGTATTAAAAGAATATGATTATAATGAAAAAGCATATGAATTAGTAGTAAATTCAAGTGTATTAGAATATAGAACAATAGAAGAGCAAATAAAATTAATAGAAGTATTAAAAGAATATGATTATAATGAAAAAGCATATGAATTAGCAGTAAATTCAAGTGTATTAGAATATAGAACAATAGAAGAGCAAATAAAATTGATGGGAACTTTAAAAGAATATGATTATAATGAAAAAGAATATGAATTAGCGGTAAATTCAAGTGTATTAGAATATAGAACAATAGAAGAGCAAATAAAATTGATGGGAACTTTAAAAGAATATGATTATAATGAAAAAGCATATGAATTAGCAGTAAATAAAACTGTGTTAATACGTAGAACAATAGAAGAACAAATAAAGTTAATGGAAACCTTAAAAGAATGTGATTATAATGAATATGAATATGAATTAGCAGTAAATAAAAATTTGTTAAGAAGAACAGAAAAAAGTCAGATAAAATTAATGGAAACCTTAAAAGAATGTGATTATAATGAATATGCATATGAATTAGCAGTAAATGAATATTTAGCATTAGATGTATGGTCGATACTTCAAAGATATAGAATAATAGAAGATCGAATAAAATTAATGAAAACCTTAAAAGAATGTGATTATAATAAAAATGTATATAAAGTAGCAGTAAATAAAGATATGTTAAGAGAAAGAACAATAGAAGAACAAATAAAGTTAATGGAAACCTTAAAAGAATGTGATTATAATAAATATGCATATGAATTAGCAGTAGATGAACATATATTAGGAGTATATGGACGTATATCATCAAGAGTAGCAGAAGAACAAATAAAACTAATGAGAACATTAAAAGAATGTGGTTATAATGAAAATGCATATGAATTAGCAGTAAATTCAAGTGTGTTAATACATAGAACAACAGAAGAACAAGTAAAATTAATGAAAGAAAATAAAATACGTCACGATGAAAATATTAAAAATATATCAAGTCTTACAGAGTTTAAAATGTATTTAGAAAAATTACAAAAAGAATTAGGAAGAGATGCAGATGTAAATAATTTTACTAAGGTTCTTAGATTTAAACCAGAAACAAAAGAAGAAAAATGATAATATTTTTTCTTTTTTTATGAAATTTAAAAGTATTTATATAATTTAGTAAATTCAATTTCAGAATCAGTATCTTTAGAAATTTCTAATAAATTATATTGCATTTTTAAAACTAGATTGAATAATTTATCTAAAGTTATAATTTTATGAGGTTCTTTTATAGATAGGTTAGTCTTATCAAAATGAATATTTTTACCAGATTAAATATAATTTTGATATTTTAGTAATTTTATCCCTAACACTTAAAGGAAATTCTAAATGTTTTATGGTTATTTTCATTTGTTAATCCTCCTTTCATATATGAAAAAATCCCATATCAACAAGTGATATAGGATATTCTATAAAAATAAAACTCACACAAGGTGTGAGTAATTCTCTCAATGGAGCAAGTGTCGTAGATATCTACAACTTCTTTTGCTATGACGTGATAAATATCACTCACTACTAATAATATAACATAAATTAATATTAATTCAATATTTTTTAGTCAATTTGTTCAATAAAATATCGAATAATGTTATAATATTAATAGATTTGAGGCGATAGAATAGTGATAAATAATTTAAATTTAGAAAATATAAAAGTTGTTATATTTGATTATGACGGAACACTAGCAATTCATAGAGATAAAGATTTTGTTAAACATCGTAATGAAAGTGTAGACAAAAGATTAAACTATTATGCAAATGCTTATCAAAAACCTAGTAATTTTTATATAGATATTGAACCATGCGATAGATCTGAAGTTCTTTATAAATTAGTTCAAGAATTAAGAAATAAAAATATAAAAATGTATTGTTTATCAGGAATGAAGTTTTCATTTCATTTTAAGGCAAAACAAGATTTTATTAAAATACAATACGGGGATGATATTGAACTAATGTCAGCAGGAACACAAGAATTAAAACTCGATGGTATAAAGATTATATCAAAGTTAAATAAATGTGATTTAGATGCAATATTATATATAGAAGATTTGGAAGATACAGTTAAATTTTTAAAAAGTAATGGTATAAATGTAATTAATGTTAATGAAATTAAATGAGGTGTATATTAAATGGGAATTATAATTGCTGGATTTGCTACTTGTGGTAAAAGTATATTAGGTAAAAAATATAATAACATTAAAGATTTGGAATCAAGTCCATATAAAAATATAATGAGAAATGATATACCTATTGAAGAACAAAAAGGTACAAAAAGAGAATTAAATCCTTTGTGGCCACAAAATTATTATGATGCTATCAATGAAACAGTAAAACAATATGATGTGGTGCTTGTTCAACTAAAGCCAGAACACTTTGATTATTTTGATAAACATAATATAAAATATTCTATTGCTTATCCAAATATAAATAATTGGGAAGAAGTAGAGAAAAGATGTATTGCTCGTGGTAATAATGAAAATTTTATTAAAAGGTTAAAAGAAGTGTTTATTCCATATTATGAAGATTCAATTAAAAGAAATTATGATAAGTTATATATTTTAAATGATAAAGAAACTCTTGAAGACGTGCTAAAAAAAGAAAATATTATTTAACAAAAAGAGGTAATTAAATGAATTATAGAAAAGCAATGTTTAGTGATATAGATGATATATCTTATTTAGTAACAGATTTGCTTGGTACTTGTAACATTAATAAGAATAATATTAGTGTTAGTAAAATAGATATATTAAACAATAATAAAAAAGAAATAATAAAGGATATAAATAATTATTATGTTTGTGAAGATAATAATCATATAATAGGTGCTTGTGGAATTAGTAATTTAAAATATAATAACGATTATGATTTACACATAAAAGAATATAGAGAAATATTATATTTAGTAGTTGACAGTAATTATCAAAAAAAAGGTATAGGAACAAAATTATTACAATTATGTTGTGATGGTATTGAGGATGTAATATTATATGAAGCATGGGGAGATAAAGAAGAAGTTAATTCTAAATATTTACTTAAAAAATGTGGTTTTAAGTTATTAAAAGATTTAGGGGATAATTATTATAAAGATAATGGTTATTGTATGTTTTGTGTAAATAGAGATAAAAAATGTAATAAATGTAAAGCAGAATTATGGATTAAAAATGAATTTAACTGACACTATAAAATTAGATAAAAAAGATGATTACATTTCAATTGAGTAATCATCTTTTTCTTTTCCTTTATCATTTTCTTTATTCCAAATATAATCATCTTGGATTGATTCAATAGTTTTATCGCTAAATATATTATGAGTATACAAATCTTTTGAAAAATTCCAATAATTTTCACGTTCTTTTTCTTTGCCAAACATTTTATTTTTAATAAATTTAACTAATCTATCAAATAAGTTTTCAAAGAAATTAATAGTGTTTTGTAATTTAGAATTTTTCTCTTTAAGATCATCAATTTCATCTTCTTGTTTATCTACCTTTTTCTCAAGAGATTTAACTTTAATATTTAAGGCATCATTATTTTCAGTTAGTATTTTAACTTTTTTCCTGTTTTCTTTTAATTCATTTTCAACATCATTAAGAGTAATAGATAACTTTTGCATTTTTTTATATTCTTCATTAGTTGAATCTACTTGCTGAATAAATTTATCAATTTTATCTTTATCATCTTTGTTTAAAACATATTTATCTTTGTTAGTAAAAGTAGTTTTTAAATTATTAAATATATCTTTAACTTCATTAGAATTATTATCTAGTTCTTGTGATTTTTTATTAGCAATTTCCAATCGTTCTTTATTTTTAGATAATTCTTCTTGCATTTCAATATAGTTTCTCATATCTTTAACATTTATATCTTTATTTCTACCTTTTTGTTTAATTTTTAAAACATTATTTAAGCCATATTCTTTATTAAAACTAGCAATACATAATGTTCTCATCTTGTCTTGTAATTCAATTAACTTTGTTTTAGTAAATACATCAGATTTACCAACTTGCTTAGACATACCATTTTTACTTTTATACTTAATTGGAACACCAACAATATGCATGTGTGGACTAGTTTCATCATAATGAATGATTGCACTTGCTACTTTAAAGTTAGGAATTAAAGTTTCTAAATCTTTAACTTGTTCTTTATATACATTAGATATTTTATGCTTAAATTTATCATTTTTGGTATCCCAATATTTTTTATCTCCAAGTTCAATAATAATTTCACAAGCCAAATCATTTTTAGAATTATCACTAATCTTTTTAAAGTAATCATCTATTTTTCTATCATCTCTAGTTTGTTTAGAATTATATTCTAATCTTGCTTCTTCAAATTCATCTTTGTATAATTTTTGAACGTCGCTATATAAAGAAGTTGTTCCTCTAACTATTTCAATTAAATGCTCATTATCATCATACTTACGATAATTATGTTTATCAACACGAGATAATTGTCTAGCATTTTGAATAGCATTATTTGATAGAGAAGTAGTTCCACTAGCATTAGATTTTGCTTTTGCTCTTGATACATTTTTTCTATTTTTATCACTACCTAAATGTAGTGAGTATGCAAGTTCTGACATATATAAATCACATCCTTTCTTTGAACCTATTTTGTTTATGACAAAATATTTAACCCCCTAGGTATTTTGACACAAGCATCAAAATAACCTTGTGGGCTAGGGATTCCCTAGAACCCTTTTGAAACTTATTTCGTAATGTTTTAAAGCTACCCGCAATAAAACAAAACTACATAAGTTTATAAAATGCTATCGCCACTTTCACGAGTAAACTCGCAAAACGTGCCACGCATTTTATTCTTCTATAGAGAGCAATTCTTTTTTAACAGGTTTAACACCAATTTCAATAGGAATTGGCTCTCTCATATAGATAACACTATCATTTGTTTCATCTGGTATATAATCAAATGCACTATCTATATCTTGCATTTGAAATTCATCAGTTTCACGAATATAGATTATTCCATATCTATATTCTTTCATTTTTATATCTGAATCTATCTTACAATAATCTTCCATTGGGAATATTCTTACAATAGCACGATTATCTTGTAAAAAGTTGAAATAGAAAACTCTATCTTCTACATAATAAGTTGCTTCTTCAAAACCTACATCATAGTATTGTCTTAATCTCATTATGTGTTTTCCAACTTCTTCTTCAGGTAGATAATTACTAAATCTTAATTGACCTACTAAATTACCAAATAAAGTAGGAGTTTTAATATCAATATAACCAGCACTAGCTAATTCATTACAAGGACGACATATACTTTCCCTAAATCTAACTTCATCAACTATCATAACTTTGTTTTTTTCAAGTAGAGTTATATCATCAACATATTTCATAATTAAATCTGATTTTTCTTCTCTTGTATAATCTTTCCAAGTCTTAGTTCTTTCTTTATACTCATCTTTTAATTTAACTTTATTGATAAAGTCGATATCTCTTTTTAATAAAATGTCTTGTGGTGTAAATTTTAATTCTTCAGTAATATTAGTAGTATTAAGTTCACTTTGTATTTTAGAAATTGCCTCATCGACAATTTTCTTTTCAGCTTTATATTCTTCTAAATCAAATGCACCAGAAATATATGCTTTTCTAATTCTATCTAGTTTAGCATTTTGTTTATCAAGTTCTTTTTCTAATAGTTCTTTTGGTTCATCAAATTTTTGTTTAATCATAGGTAAGAAAAATTGATTAACAACACTATCATATTCAACAATTTCATTAATAAAATTTTCAAAATATTCTTCAATAACATTTTCTTTTAAATTAAGTTTACAATCATTACAATAATAGTAATAATATACATTTCCATTTTTCTTTTTAGTTGCTTTGCCACCCATTAAATTATTACATCTTGGACAACGAATTTTTTGTAAGAATAAATAAGTTAAAGTTCTTTGATATGCACGAGAGTTCTTTTTCTTTTGGGTTTGGCAATCTTCCCACATTTCTTTACTAACTATTGGCTCAACAACATTTTCATAATAGGTAGGATGTTTTGTTCTTTTACCATGAACGAAATCGCCTTTATAAACTTCATTTTCTAATATTGCAGTAATAGTCGAATCTCGCCAATTAGTTTTACCTAATACTTGTTCTTCGTTTAATATATTACTTATTGTTTGATAAGAGTTTCCATTATAATATAATTCGAATATTCTAACTACAACATCTTTAGTAGAGTAGTCTATAACAAGCTTTTTATTCTCGTGTTTATAACCTAAAGGGGCTTGACTTGGTAAATGTCCTTGTTTAATTGCTCCAGCTAAACCAATTTTTGTTCTTTCACTTGTTCTTTCAATCTCATTTTGAGATACTGACATAAGTAGTCGAGATATCATTTTACCATTTGCATTAGTTGTATTAACTTCATCATTAGCACAATCTATATAAGCATCATTTTCATCAAGAAAAGTCATTAACTTTTCCCAATCAAATATACTTCTTGTTATTCTGTCTAATTTAAGGGCTATTATCGTGTTAATTCTTTTAGATTTGATATCTTCCTTTAATCTTTCAAATTCTGGTCTATAGTTGCCCGTTTTAGCACTTATTCCAGCATCTTCATAATAATCTACTATTTCATAACCTTTAAACTTACAAAATGTTTCTAATCGTTCTTTTTGCTCTGGTAAACTAAAACCTTCTCGTGCTTGATCCTCAGTAGAAACTCTTAAATATAGACCACATAAATTTTTAACTTTGTTTTCCACACACAACACATCCTTTCTTAAAAAAAGAAGAGATAAAAGCAATAGATATTCAAACTACTACCTTTATCTCTTTAACTTCATATTATAAAAATATATTTTTTTATCTTTCTTCCCATAATGCATAACCCCCATTAATACATTTAGGTATATCTCTTTCAGTTGCTATATATAATAGTATTTTTGTCTTAAAAAGTCAATAGTTAGCGAAATATCAGGCATTTAGTAAATCCTTAATATAATCTTCAAGTTCCACAAGTTGAATTTTTTTATTTAGACTACCAACATAAATATCAGTAGAATAATTAAATGCTAGAAAAGTAGTATCTTTAACAATAACTCTATGTGGCTCTATGTAAGATAAATTAGTCTTATCAATTTTTCTAATACTACCATTTATAATAGTAGGTTTGATATGACAAAACTTACATATAAATTCTAATCGTTGTTTAAGATTACTTTCTATTTCTAACTCTTGTGTAATAATCTTAATCACTACAAACACCATCCTTTCTTTTAAGGATGACCTTTTAATAAACAAAAAATCATCTCAATATGAGATGATATCTATCGTAAATGTTCGAAAAGTTCGAACAGAAACGTCACTGGAGCGGATGAGGAGAATCGAACTCCCGTAGTCAGCTTGGAAGGCTGAGGTTCTACCATTAAACTACATCCGCACTTAGTAGGCACTTCTAATTATACTATAATTTTAAACATTGTCAATATATTTTATGCAAAAAAACAAAAAAAATTCAAAAGAATAAAAATCCATATAATGCAAAATAAATGTAAATAAATTGTTAAAAGAATGAATAACTAAGTTAAGAAATTGAAAAAACAATAAATATATAGTATAATTTACTTACTATGTTAGAGCAATATGATATATTCTTAAACAACAACACATATAATTAAATAAGTCTTAAAACTCTAACTAATAATTTTATTCATATAGAATAAAGAGAATAGGTGGTAAAAATGACTAAAAAACAAGTAATTATAACTAGTATAACTTTAATTGTAATATTAATACTAGGATGGGTATTTTATTATTTCTTTTTAAACCAAGATGAAAAAAGTACACTAACAATAGTAGAAAAAAAATGGATTGAAAAAAATAAAAATAATATTGTAGATATTGGAATAATAAATAATATCCCAATTTTTAACTATGACGGTGAAGGAGTATTTTTCGAATTCATAAAAAAAATAGAAAAAGATACCGGATTAGAATTCAATGAAATATCTTATGATCTAGGTAGCACAGAAACTCCTGAGTATGCATTTAAAATTAAAGAAAAAGTTGATGATAATGATATATCAATATATGAAGATAACTATGCAGTCGTCAGCAAGAATAAAGTTGTATATAATGACTTAGAAGATATTCCAGCAATGACTATTGGAGTAACTAAAAATAATTTAGAAAACATAAACTTTTATTTATATGATAATAAAAACATACAATATAAAGTATTTGATAATGAAACCTCATTATTTAATGAAATAAATTCTAATAATAGTTCAGTACAAGCAATAGTTGTACCAAAAACAATTTACCTAAATTATATAAATAAAAATAAACTTAATATAAATTATAACATTACAGATGCAAAACTAAACTTTGTATTATCATTAGGAAACGAAAAAAAATTAAATACAATAATAAAAAAATATTATAAAAAATGGTATAAAGATGAATACAAAGAACAATATAATAAATATTTCTTAAGTAATTACTTTAACTTTAATAACATCTATGAAGATAAAGTGGCAAAATTCAGAAGTAAACAATATAGTTATGGATTCATAAGCTATGCACCATTTTCAACATCTGTAGATGGAAAATTAGTTGGAATTAGTAATGAATATATGAGTCAATTTGCTTCACTTGCAAACATTGAAATAAAATATAAAGAATATAAATCATTACATGATCTAATCAAAGATTTTAATGAAAACAAAATAGACTTATTCTTTAATACCTCAAGTCAAAACAAATTTGATATGGATGTTTATAATACTATATCAGCTGTAGATGAAAATATTTCAATTGTAACACATGAAAACAATGATATTATTATAAAATCATTATCATCATTAAAAGATAAAGAAGTATACGTTATAGCAGGAAGTCAAGCAGTATCACACCTTAAAGGATATGGAATAGTAACAAGAGAAGTAAATAACTTTGATAATATATTAGATAAACTAAACGAAAATAGCATTATAGCAATAGATACAAAAGCATTTGATATATATAGACATAATAAACTAGATAAATTCAAAATTGATTACTCATTTTCTTTAAAAAATAATTATTCCTATGCAATAAGAGATATAAAAGACAACGAAGTATTTAGTAAATTTTTCAATTTTTATATGTCATTTGTAGATGGTAAAAAAATTGAAAATAGCGTTACATATGATATGTATGTTCCAAATGTAAAAAATCATTTATTACAATATTTATTAGGATTTGTAATAGGATGTGTAGTTGTTGTAGCTGGAATAACAATTATAGTAAAAAAACCATTTAAGAAAAATAGAAAATCAATCATAAGTAAAGAAAATAAAATTAAATATATTGATATGTTAACTTCACTTAAAAACCGTAACTATTTAAATAGTGCAATTGAAAAATGGGATGAAAGTGAAATATATCCACAAACTATTATGATAGTTGATCTTAATAATATCGCATATATAAATGATAATTATGGTCATGAAGAAGGCGATAACGTAATTAAACAAGCAGCCAATATATTAATAACAACACAAGTAGAAAACTCTGAAATAATGCGTACTAATGGAAACGAATTCTTAATATACATGGTTAACTATGATGAGAAACAAGTTATCACATATATAAGAAAATTAACAAAAGAATTTAAAGAATTAAGTCATGGTTTTGGAGCAGCTATTGGCTATAGTATGATAACAGATGGACTAAAAACAATAGATGATGCTATTAATGAAGCAACACTTGATATGAAAAGTAACAAAGAAGAAATAAGTGATTAGTATAAAGCGTTTTGTTAAACAAAACGTTTTTCTTTGTTAAAATTTGTGATATACTATACTTATGAAAATAAGGGATTGAATTTATATGAAAAAATATTTAAAAAAAATTTATAAAACAATAATGATTGATGAAATGCGTATATTACCAGGTAATATTGCTTTCTTTTTGATCTTATCTATAATGCCTATAATTACTTTAATTGGTATCATAGGTAGCTTTTTTTCACTTTCAATGGGTGATGTAATAACTTTTTTAGAAGAATTAATTCCAAATGATGTATCAACTTTATTATATCCATTTTTAAGTAGTAAAACAGAAAGTAATCATATTATGTTTATGCTTATAGGAATTATTGTTGCTTCAAATGGACCACACGCTATTATTTTGGCATCAAATACACTATATGGGGTTGAAAATTCAGATTTCGTTAAACGACGTATAAAATCTTTTTTTCTAACAATACTATTAATGAACTTATTTTTCTTTATTTTAGTCTTTTTAGCTTTTGGAAATATAATTTTAAAATTTATTTTAGAACTAGAAATGTTTAAAAATATTAGTAAAAATATTTATTATCTGTTTGCTATATTGAAGTGGCCAGTAGCTTTCATGTTGATATTTATTTTTGTAAAAATTTTATATACACTTGCCCCGGATAAAAAAATTAAAAGTAAATTAGTTAATAGAGGAGCATCATTTACAACAATTGGCTGGATTTTAGTAACAGCTATATATTCTTATTATGCAAATAATTTAGCAAACTATAACGCTTTATATGGAAGTTTATCAGGAATTGTTGTATTAATGATGTGGATTTATATAATTTCATATATTTTTGTAATTGGAATCATTATAAATACAAATGAATATAAAAGATTGGAAGAAAATACTAGTAATAAACTAAAATAAAAATCAAATACTAAAAATGTAATACATGTCTATTACCTGCATGTGTTATTTGCAGACTACTGTAGTACTGATGGTAGTTTTACTGTGAACTAATAAGTATTAATTATTATGGTAATGCTCTCCTAGAAGAAAAGACTTTTAAGTCTTTTTCTTTTTACATTATATTTATTTTTTGCTAAAATTTTGTTATACTTATTTGTGTAATGGGTGATAGTATGAAAAATAAAAAAAAGTTAATAGCAGTAATAGTGTCTTTAATCAGTATAGACTCTGTTAGTGCAATGGAAATAGTAGATTGTGGAGGACTTGGATCAGTACCATATGTAATGATTAGATTTATAGGTAGAATAGTAAATATTATAAAAGTAATAGTTCCTGTAATTTTAATAATAATGGGAATGATAGATATGGCAAAGGCGACAACAGCAAGTGATGAAAAACAAATGCAAACATCAAGAAAAATGTTTATAAAAAGAATAATATACGCTGTGATGGTTTTGTTTGTAGTATCAATAGTACAGTTATTATTTACTATATTACAAACAAGTGTCTTTAAAACAGAAAACAATTTACTTAGTTGTGTATCATGCGTAATAGGAAATGCTTGCGATAGTGAGGAAATTGATTTAAAAGATACGACTGCAACAAGTACAGGTTCAAAGACAAAAAAAATCAAAGTAACAAGAGTTGTAATAATGGGCAAAAAGGAAACTATGAAGGAAAAAGAAACTTTTATTATGTCTGTTAAGGTTTTACCTGTTAATGCAACAAATATTAATGTGACTTATAAGTCATCAAAAACATCGGTTGCAACAGTTAGTTCTTTTGGTAAAATAACAGCTAAAAAAGCTGGAACAACAACAATAACAGTTCAATCAAAAGATAACAAAAATGCTAAGGATAGTTTTCAATTGAAGGTAACATCTAAGAACAATACAGATTCTTCATCAAAAGGATCTACATCTAGTTCTAGTAGTATAGGTGGATTTACTTATTATAATCAAGGTGAATATAGTAATGTTGCCTTTTGTGACTCGGGGAAAAATTTACAATCTTCTGGATGTGGAGCTGTTTCATTTTCAATGGTTGCATCTAATCTAGTTGATAATTCTTATAATCCTAAAGTAGTAGCAAATTGGTTATGTTCCAATGGACACGGTGGAGGAGCTTTATCTGAGTCATGGTATACAAATAAAAAACTTTTAAATAAATTTGGACTTAAATCAACTAAAATAGCTGGTAATATTGGCACAAATAGTGACAAAGTGAAAAAAGCAAAAAAACAAATAAGCAAAGAATTAAAAAAAGAAAATATGATAATTTTATATATTCCAGGACATTATATTGTTCTAGCTCCAGGAAAAGATGGTAAAGTTATTTTAATGGATCCAGGTAAAAGAGCAAACAATGGTACATATACAATAGATGGAGTTTATAATTTAACAAAAAACTATAAAAATAGATGTACTAGTTCAAATAATTGTGGTTGGCACGGAGTTTATAGCTTTTCGAAAAAATAGTAGGTGATAGTATGAAAAATAAAAAAAAGTTAATAGCAGTAATAATATCTTTAATAAGTATAGACTCTGTTAGTGCAATGGAAGTAGTAAATTGTGGAGGACTCGGATCAGTACCATATGTAATGATTAGATTTATAGGTAGAATAGTAAATATTATAAAAGTAATAGTTCCTGTAATTTTAATAATAATGGGAATGATAGATATGGCAAAGGCGACAACAGCAAGTGATGAAAAACAAATGCAAACATCAAGAAAAATGTTTATAAAAAGAATAATATACGCTGTGATGGTTTTGTTTGTAGTATCAATAGTACAGTTATTATTTACTATATTACAAACAAGTGTCTTTAAAACAGAAAACAATTTACTTAGTTGTGTATCATGCGTAATAGGAAATGATTGTGATAGTGAGGAAATTGATTTAAAAGATACGACTGCAACAAGTACAGGTTCAAAAACAAAAAATATCAAAGTAACAAGAGTTGTAATAACTTCAAAAAAAAGTAGTATGAACGTTGGAAATAAATATACAGTAACTTCAAAAGCAATGCCTATTAATGCTAGTAATACAAAATTAACTTATAAGTCATCGAAACCATCAGTTGCAACAATAAGTTCGACTGGTAAAATAACAGCTAAAAAAACTGGAACAACGACAATAACAGTTCAATCCTCAAGCAATAAAAGCGCTAAAGATAGTTTTAAATTAACTATTAAAGATTCACTAGATTCTAAAAGACAGAAAGTTATAGATTATGCTAAGAAATTTTTAGGAAACCCTTATGTTTATGGTGGAACAAGTTTAACACAAGGAACTGATTGTAGTGGCTTTACTATGGGTGTTTATAAACATTTTGGTTATAATTTACCAAGAACTAGTGGGTCACAAAGTGGTTATGGAAAGAAAGTTTCAAGCTTATCAAATGCTAAACCTGGAGATTTATTATTTTATTCTAATGGAACAAGAATTAATCATGTAGCTTTGTATATGGGAAATAACAAAGTTATACATGCTTCTAATCCTTCAACAGGAATTAAAACAACTAGTCCTGCAAATTATAGAACTATAGCAAAAATAAGAAGAGTTATTTATTGACAATTTTAAGCATTAAGTTTATAATCAAATAAAAGCAAAGAACAAGAGGAGTACAATGATTTTATTTGGAAGAGAGTTAGTGGTTGGTGAAAACTAATAAATAAATCATTAGAAGGTAGCTTGGGAGCTATATATCAGAAATTATAGTAAGATATATTGTTAGTCGCATTAAGACTTTGAGATAGAGTAATCTATGAATTAAGGTGGTACCACGTAATCACGTCCTTATATGAGGCGTGATTTTTTTTGGAGGAAAATATGAAAGACTATTTAAAGCTATTTAATAATTATATTAAAACATTTGATTACAAAGATAAGATGATTTTGCATAAATTTCATCATACTTATCGAGTGATGGATTTTTGTGAACAAATTGCCCTTAGTATTAATGAAGATATAAAAATCGCACAACTATGTGGCTTATTTCATGACATCGGAAGGTTTGAACAATATAAAAAGTATCAAACTTATTCTGATATTCATTCAATTGATCATGGTGATTTAGGTGCTTTAATTTTAAAAGAGAATTTTAACTCAATAGAAAATTATGATTTAATTTTATTTACTACTAAAAATCATAATAAACTAACAATAGAAAAAACAGGAGATCATGAAAAACTTTTATTCACTAAGATTGTAAGAGATGCTGATAAGTTAGATATTATGAAGGAACAAGGACTTACTATAACGGATAATAATCCTAAAATTAAAAGTGAGATAATAGAAAACTTATTTTCTAATCAACCTGTTCAAGATAAGTCTATCAAAACCGATGTAGACTATATTTTTAGACTTTTAGGATTTATTTATGATATTAATTTTAAATATACATATCAATATATTTTAGACAATCATATTATTGAAGATAAAATCAATTTATTAGAGTGTTATATACAAGATAATCGTTTAGAAGAGTTAAAACAACATTTGATAGAATATTGTAAGAAGAAGGTGACAGAATGAAAAGAGGTAACTTAATTATTATTCCAGATGAAAATCAAATACTGAATCCTATTTTTAAAGAAGATATTACAGGAAAAGATGCTCATAACACTGGAATTGAAAAGTTTATAAAAAAGTATTATCCAAATACCCCAATTAAAATTGATTTGGACGATTATAATGGAGCACCTTGTGAAATTGTTAAAATGAACCATTTAGTAATCAAAACAGAGGACACAATTTCTTTACTAATCTTTTATTTGCCTGAGATTATTACAGATCGTCAAATTACTTGGTTAATGGAACAACAATTCATTCTTGAACGATATCAAACTTGTGTTGGTTTATCTGAAACAAAAGAAGAAAATAAAATTATTTTTAAAGAAATGAATGGATTATCTGATATAATGAAAGAAGCAAAAAGAAAAAATAGTAGAAAGGATGAAGTTAATGTTAGATAAAAAATATAATCATTTAGAAGTAGAAAAAGGTAAATATGAAAATTGGAAAAATAAAGGATATTTTACAAGTGGTGATTTATCTAAGAAACCATATAGTATAGTTATTCCACCACCAAATGTAACAGGTAAACTACATTTAGGACATGCATGGGATACAACTTTACAAGATATAATGATTCGTTATAAAAGAATGGATGGTTATGATGCTTTATGGTTACCTGGTATGGATCATGCTGGAATTGCAACTCAAGCTAAAGTAGACAAAAAATTACGTGATATGAATATTGATCCTCGTAGTATGAATAGAGAAGAATGGTTAAAACATGCATGGGATTGGAAAGAAGAATATGCAGATAACATCAGAAGACAATGGGCTAAATTAGGACTAAGTCTAGATTATAACAAGGAACGATTTACTTTAGATGATGGATTATCTAAAGCTGTAAAAAAAGTATTTGTTGATTTATATAACGAGGGATTAATATATCGTGGTGAGAGAATCATAAATTGGGATCCTGTTCAAATGACAGCTCTTTCCAATGAAGAAGTAATTTATAAAGATGATAAAGGAGCATTTTACCACTTAAAATATAAAATTGAAGATAGTGATGAATTTTTAGATGTCGCAACAACACGACCAGAAACACTATTTGGAGATACAGCTGTGGCTGTTAATCCTGAAGATGAAAGATATAAACACTTAATAGGTAAAAAAGTAATTCTTCCAATTGTAAATAAATTAATTCCAATTGTAGGCGATGAACATGCTGATCCTGAGTTTGGAACAGGTGTAGTTAAAATTACACCAGCTCATGATCCTAATGACTTTGAAGTTGGAAAAAGACATAATTTAGAACAAATAATTGTTATGAATCCAAATGCAACAATGAATAAAAATGCCGGTAAATATGAAGGAATGGATCGCTTTGAGTGTCGTGACGAATTATTAAAAGATTTAAAAGAACAGGACCTTTTAATAAGTATTGAAGAAATGACTCATTCAGTAGGTCATAGTGAAAGAAGTGATGCTATTGTTGAACCATATCTTTCAAAACAATGGTTTGTAAAAATGCGACCTCTTGCTGATAAAGTGTTAGAAAATCAAAAAAATAAAGATACTAAAGTAAATTTTGTTCCAGAAAGATATGAAAAAATAATGAATCATTGGATGGAAATTACTTATGATTGGTGTATTTCACGTCAACTTTGGTGGGGACATCAAATACCTGCTTGGTATAAAGATGACCAAGTATATGTAGGCATTGAAGCACCAAAAGAAGATGGATGGACACAAGATACTGATGTATTAGATACTTGGTTTTCAAGTGCTTTATGGCCTTTTTCAACAATGGGATGGCCAGATACTTGCGATGATTATAAAAGATATTATCCTAATAATTTATTAGTAACTGGTTATGACATTATTCCATTTTGGGTTAATAGAATGACTTTTCAAGGATTAAAATTTACTGGTACTAGACCTTTTAAAGATTGTCTTATTCATGGTTTAATTAGAGATAAACAAGGAAGGAAAATGTCTAAATCATTAGGTAATGGTGTAGATCCAATGGATGTTATTGATGAATATGGATGTGACTCTCTACGCTTTTATTTAGCCACAACAACATCTGCTGGAACTGATCTTAGATATGATCCTGAAAAAGTTGCTTCTACTTGGAATTTTATTAATAAACTTTGGAATGCTTCAAGATTTGTTTTAATGAATTTAGAAGATTATGAAGAAAAAGATTTTAATTTTGATAGCTTAAGTATTAGTGATAAATGGATTTTAACTAAATTAAATAAAGTTATAAAAAAAGTAAGAACACATATGGAAAAATATGAATTTAATGTAGTTGGAACGGAACTTTATAGTTTCATTTGGAATGATTTTTGTGATTGGTATATTGAACTTGCTAAAAACGATATGAATAATACTACTAAATCTGTTTTACTTTATGTTTTAACAAATATATTAAAATTATTACATCCATTTATGCCTTATGTAACAGAAGAAATTTATTTAAAATTACCACAACATGAAGAAACAATTATGTTAAGTAGTTATCCTATTTATAATGAAAATCAAATTTTTGAAAATAGACTAGATGAAATTATAGGACTTATTACTAAAATAAGAAAAATAAAATTAGAAAAAAATATAAATAAAGATTATAAAATAGAATATAGCAGTAATTTGTTTAAAGAAAATATAAATTTAATAAGCAAAATTTTAAAAGTTAATTTAGAAAATATTCAAGAAAAAGTAGATAATACTAATTTAAGTAAAGAAGAAATAAACTTTGATAATAGTATTATAACTATTTATTATGATGGAAGTCTTAATAAAGAAAAAGAAATAAAAGAACTTGAAAAAGAAAAAGATAAACTTCAAAACAGTATAAGTAGAAGAACTAATTTATTAAATAATGAAAATTATGTAAATAAAGCACCAAAAAACTTAGTTGAAAATGAGAAAAAAACTTTAGAAAAAGAAAAAAAAGATTTAGAAATAATTATAAAAAAATTAAAAGAATTAAATTAAAAAAATTAATTCTTTTTTTCTTTTGTATAAAAAAAAGAAAATAGTTAATAATATTGATAGTAGTTATAGATAGTTAGTTTACACAGTAATAATAAAAAAGATATTTTTTATTAAAAAAATAGTTGACTATTGTCGAATTGCTGTGGTATATTTATATCGTAATAAAATAGAGGAGGAATAAAAATGAAAAACAATAAAAAAGGTTTTACACTAGTAGAATTACTTGCTGTAATCGTAATCTTAGCAATTATCGCATTAATTGCAACACCAATTATTTTAAATGTTATTGACAATGCAAAAGAAGGGTCTGCTAAAAACAGTGCATATGGATATATTGATGCTGTTGAAAAAGCTAATGCACAACAAATTTTAAAAGAAAGTAATATTTCTGTATTAAGTGGTACTTACAGTATTAGTGCAAACGGTGCTACTGTTGTAGAATCTAAAGAAGGAGAAGGTCCAAAAGCAAGTTTTGCTGTTTCATTTAAAGGAACTGCTCCAACATCAGGTACTTTAACTTATGCAGATGGTAAATTAACATCTGGACAGATTACAGTAGATGGTAAGACATTTACTATTAATGATGGTAACTTAGAAATAAAAAAATAAATAATTATAATTTGGTGTATACAAAATGGCTTTTGCCATTTTTTTGTTGCAAAAAAATAAAAATTTTTGTAAAATTAAAATAGGTGAAGATGTATGTTAAAACAAATAAAAAAGTATAGATATCATTTTTTAGCTTTTGTGATTCCAGTAATTATTTTGATTGCTATTTATATCCTAAGATGTCAATTAAGAGGAACAACTTTTTTTGTATCTGATTCATATGCCCAATATTTATCACTATTTTCATATTTTAAGGATGTGATTTGTTCAAAGCAATCACTTATATATTCTTTTAGTAAGGGTCTAGGTGGTTCGATGATTGGAACATATGCCTATTATTTAGCAAGCCCTTTAAATTTACTTGTTGTTTTTTTTAGTAAGCAAAATCTTTATATTTTTTTCGCAACTATGGTAATACTAAAATTAGGACTCAGTTCTTTATTCATGTATATATATGTTAGTAAAAGGAAAATAAAACAATCATTAAAATTAATTGTATCAATTTGTTATGCACTTATGGCATATAATATTAATTATTATTTTCATGTCATGTGGCTAGATGGCATCTTTTTAGCTCCTTTAATAATACTTGGAATTGAAAGATTAATTGATGAAAATAAATCGATTTTATATGGTATAACTCTATTTTTAGCTATAATTTGTAATTATTATATAGGTTTTATATTATGCCTTTTTTCATGTTTATATTTTGCTTATTATTTATTTTTAAAATATAATAAACAAGGTAGAAAATTTATTTTAAATAGAATTAAAAAATTTATAATAATATCTTTTTTAGCTGGAATGTCGACAATGTTTATTCTTTTACCAACACTATTAGAATTATTTAATATTTCAAGAACTTATATACAAATGACTAATAATTTTAAAATACTAGATTTTTTATCAAAAGGATATATTTCTAGTAATAATTACGAAAATATTCTAAACCAAAATTATGTTAACTGGTATACAGGATTAATAATTTTAATAGGTGCATTATTATATTTTATAAATAAAAAGATTTCTACTAAAGAAAAATTAGCTAGTATAGTACTAATTTTAATCTTTGGTTTAAGCTTTAAATTTAAAATTTTAAATTTTATATGGCATGGTTTTAGTGCTCCTAGTTGTTTTAATTATAGATATTCGTTTTTATTTAGTTTAATTTTGATTTTATTATTTGTAAGAAACTTTGAAAATTATTCAGAAAATAAAAAAGAAAATTATTTAACTTTAATTTTAATAGTTACTGTTATTTCTTTAATTATTATTCTTAAAAATTATAGCTGGATTAATTATGTATATGTTTGGATATCTGTTTTTTTGTTTATTATATATCTTTTAATGTTAAGAGAATTGCATATATCTAAAAGAAAAAAAGATAAAACGATACTAAGTTTACTATTGATAATTTTAGTTATTAGCGAACTTACTTTTAATATTTTTTCAATTTTTAGAAAATATGAATTTGTTTATTTTAATAAATATAATGATTTTATAAACAGTAAGGATATTATATATAATAAAAAAAATGATTTTTATAGAATGGAATATACCAAAAGAAATACATCTAATGATTCTTTAGGATTAAATTATAAAGGACTAACATCATTTCTTTCAACAAATAATTCTAATATAATTCAATTTTTAGAAAAAAATGGATATAATAGTAAAGTAAATTCAGTTATTAATAACAATACAGTGATAATGGATTCACTGCTTGGAATAAAAAGAATATATACTCCAATGAATTTAAATGTATATGATAAGATAGGCCAATATGATTGCTCATCAATTGATGGTTTATTTTATGATTTAGGAAAGATGAAATGTAATATCTATGATAATAAAAACGCTTTAGGTTTAGGATATATGATAACTTATGATGAAAAAAGATATTTAAAACAAATTAAATCTAAAGAAACAAATGTTTTTGAAAATCAAAATATTTTACTAAATACTATGATGGGGAATGATATTAAATATTTTAAACCATATAAAGTTGAATTGATAAATGCAACTACGTATAAATATAAATTAAATGACAATGATATGATTTATTTATATATATATTTATATACTAATGATAATGAATTTTTTATTAACCTCTATGTTAATAATAAACTCGCATTTAATTTAAATTATGACGATACTGGAATTCAAAAAACAAACAATCAGTGGAAAAATGAAGAAGTTATAGTTAATATGAACGTCAATGGTGATGTTAATATATTCACAGTTCCATTATTGTATTATTTAGATAATGAAGCACTAGAAAGAGATTTAAAAGATTTGAAGAAAAATCAAATGAAAATCAAAAAAGTAACTGATACATATATAGTAGGAACTGTCGATGTAAAAGATGATAACAAAGTTTTATTTACATCTATTCCTTATGACAAAGGATGGACAGTAAAAGTTGATGATAAAAAAGTTAAAGTTCAAAAATTGTATAATACCTTTTTAGGTGTGAAATTAAAAGAAGGAAAACATAAAGTGGAATTTGAATATTCTACACCAGGTTTAAAACTTGGAACTAGTATATCTATAATATCAATAGTACTTATGATTTTATATTTAAAACATGAAAAAGAATTCTAATTAATGATTAAAGTTTTTTTATAAAAATTAATCTTTTTTATTCTAAATTATGCTATAATAACTTAGATGATAGGGAAGTGAATACATGAACAGTTTAATTGCACCAATTATATGCTTTATAATTTTAATTTATTGTTATTTCAGATTTTCAAAAGGAAATGATATAAAACTAGAATTTTCAACTAACCCACCAAATAATCTAGATAGCTTAGAAATAGCTTTCTTGTTAAGAGGATTTATAACTGATAATGATATAGTGTCTTTGCTTCTTTCTTTAGCAAACACAGGATATATTAGCTTTAATGGTAATAAAGATTATTTTACCATCAAAAAAGAAAAAGAATATAAAGAAAATAACCTAGTTAAAAAAATACTAATGAAACAACTTTTTATTGAAAAAGAAGAAATAGAATTAAAAGATATAAAATATAAATTTAATACAACAATGTATGAAATAAAAAAACTCATAAATGATAAAAATAATCAAAGAATGATTTTCGAAACAAAATTAAAAAAATATAAAATCCTTGTTATTATTTTAACTATAATATCAATTTATAGTGTGAACCTAACAGGATTAAATCTAAAATTTAATTCATCCTTTTGGACTATTTTCGCAACTATATTAATGAATATAATTGCTTTATTTATTATTAGAAAAGATACGGAAGTAAACGATAGACGTTTTTTAGGAATAGTTCTTTTAGGAATTGATATATACTTAAATAACGGCCTTTTTAAATCATTTGATATTGATACTATAAAATATATAATAGGAATCGTTTTAATAACTATAAATATCATAATGTATATTAAATTACCAGATAGAACTAAATATGGTAATGAATATTTAGGAAAAATAATAGGTTTTAAATTAAAACTTGAACAAATGGATTTAAATGATATTAAAAATAAAGAAGAATATTTTTATCAAATGCTCCCATATGCATATGTTTTAGGAATATTTGATAAATGGACTAATAAAGCAAAAAATAAAATAAATAATTATCCAAACTGGCATCAAGAAAAAGAAGAATTTGATATACTTCAATTTAAAAGATTTATCCAAAACTTGTTATTTAAAACAATGCAAACAATGTTAAAAGAAAAATCATTTACTTTAGTAACATATCAAAAACCAAATCGAATAAAAGAAATGTATGAAGATTAATAAAATTACATTAATTTTAATAAATTAATGTTTTTTCTTTTATTTTATGATAAAATATGATTAGTTTTAAAAAGTGAAGGAGGTATGAATATGGATAAAAATGTTTTACCGGCTGACACTTTTTTTGTTGTAAATAAAACAACTCTAAATGACAATGATCGAAAACTAATTGTCATGTTATATCAACCAATTATTGGAACAATAGCAGTAAATCTATATTTTACTTTCTGGTCATACTTAGATAAAAGTGAAATAATATCAAATGATTGGACACATCATCATTTAATGACTAGTATGCGTCTTAAACTTAGCGATATCAAACAAGCACGTGAAAAACTTGAAGCAATAGGACTAATAAAAACATATTTAAAATGTGGTAACGTAAATAGTTATGTATATCAAATGTTCTCACCACTATCGGCATCAGAATTTTTAAATAATCCTATTCTAGGAACAACTCTTTACAATAATGTAGGTGCGAGTGAATATGATAAAATCATAGACTACTTTAGAATACCACATATTAACTTAAAAGATTATGAAGATATAACTTGTACTTTTTCTGATATTTTTGAGTCAACAGATATTTCAAGCTTTGATAATATGATAGCTGATATTAGAAAAAATACTACTAATAAACTGCAGATAGCATCTAAAATAGATATAGAAAATATAGCATCACTTATTCCAGAAGAAATGTTTAATCGTAAATGCTTAACTCGTGAAACTAAGGACTTTATTTATAAACTATCATTTATCTATAATTTTGATGATGAAAAAATGAGTGAACTTATTCGTAATTCCTTAAATGAACGAAAAGGCATAAATAAAGCTCTTCTAAAAGAAAATGCTCGTCGTTTTTACCAATTTGAACATAGTGGGAAATTGCCAAGCTTAGTTTATCGTAATCAACCAGAGTATTTAAGAAAACCAGTTGGTGATAATAGTAAAAAAGCTAAAATTATATACCAATTTGAAACAACAAGTCCTTATGACTTTTTATGTAGTAAATCAAATGGATCAAAACCAACCAAAGCAGAATTATCTATTTTAGAATATTTACTTATGGATATGAACTTAAAACCAGGTGTTGTCAATGTCCTAATCGATTATGTACTTAAAATAAATAATAATAAACTAACACGTAACTTTATTGAAATAATAGCTAGTCAATGGGCTAAAAGTAAAGTTGAAACAGTTGAAAGTGCTATGAAAATAGCTGAAAAAGAATATAAAAATAGAAAAAAATATACACCTAAAAATAAACGTGAAGAAATAAAACCAGATTGGTTTGATAAACAAATTGAAACAACAAAACCAAGTGATGAAAAACTAAAAAAAATGCAAGCTTTATTAAGTGAATTTAAGTAGGTGAAGTATGGAAAAAATGAGTGAAAAATTAAATATGTATAAAAAAAATGATTTAAATACAATCTTAATAAAAGAATTTGAAGAAGCTTTAAAAAATGAAGAATTCAAAGAATTTGTAGGACATTTTAAATCATCTAAGGAGATACTTTCAAAATATACATCTTCTTTGGAAGAGTGTATGGTTGAATATAATCATTGTAAAAATTGTAAAGGACTTGCAATGTGTAAAAATAAAGTAACGGGTTATGCTTTTCTACCTAAAGAAACAGATAAAATATTAGAATTTAATTATTTAGCTTGTAAATATACAAATAAAAAGAAAAAAGATAATAAATATTTAAAAAATATTGAAAGTTTTGATATTCCTAAAGAAATAAAAGAAGCTAAAATGAAAGATATTTATTTAGATAGTGAAGAGCGATTTGAAACGATTGAATGGCTAAATAATTTTGTTAAAGAATATCAAAAAAAGAAAACGTCAAAAGGTTTATATTTATATGGTAATTTTGGATGTGGAAAAACATATTTAATTGCAGCCATGTTTAATGAACTTGCTAAAAAAGGTTATAAAAGTGCAATTATTTTTTGGCCAGAATTTTTAAGAAATTTAAAAACATCTTTTACAACAGATTTTAAAGAAAAATTTGAACACATAAAAAAAGTACCACTACTACTTATTGATGATATCGGAGCTGAAAATACAACAGCTTGGGGTAGGGATGAAATCTTTTGTCCATTAATTCAATATCGCATGCAAGAAAATTTACCAACTTTTTTTACTTCTAATTTTGATTTGAAAGCTTTAGAAGAACATTTTAGTTTTACTAAGGACAGTGTTGAAAAAGTAAAAGCAAGACGTATAATTGAAAGAATAAACCAATTATCCGAAACAAAAGAAATGATTAGTAAAAATTTGCGAAAATAGTGTTGAATTTAATTTGAATTTATAATATACTAGTAATAGTTTAAAAAACAAAAGAAAAGAGTAGTAATAGAAAATTTATTTTAAGAAAGAAAGTGGTTGATGAGAACTTTCAATAAATGAACTATGAACTTGCTTTTCCAGTTGCTACTAGCCGTCATACTTGCGTTAAAAGTAAAAGAGCATAAGTATTATGAAATAAGGTGGTACCGCGGGAATTACTCGTCCTTATACATAATACTTTTTTGTATACAAAAGGAGGATATAAATGCAAAACTTAGTTTTGAGTATACTTGTTTTTATAATAATATATTTATTATATCTATTAACGGTTATTTCAAGAAAGAAAAAACTAGAAAAATTTAAAAGTAATACTTATGTAAAATATTTAGAAACAATTTATCATATTGATATTAGTAAAGTAGATATAAAAAAATTAGCCAATACAATTTGCTTAACTAATTCATTTATAATTGCATTAACACTATATTTAGTATCAATAACAGATACATTGTATTTAAAGCTTTCACTAGCTTTGGTAATTTTTATACCATTACAATTACTTTTTTACCACATTATAGGTAAAAGATATCAAAAAAAAGAAAAGAGGAAATAAATATGTATGATTTTAAAAAAATAGAAAAAAAATGGCAAGAATACTGGTCTAAAAACAAAATCTTTGAAGCTGAAAATGGAAGTGATAAGAAACCTTACTATATATTAGTAGAATTTCCGTATCCATCAGGAGCTGGATTACATGTTGGGCACGTTAGAAGTTATACTGCTCAAGATGCCATAGCTAGAAAAATGCGTATGCAAGGATATAATGTTTTATATCCAATGGGATGGGATGCTTTTGGAGCACCTGCTGAACAATATGCAATAAAAAATCATATTCACCCTAAAGATGCTGTCAAAGAAAATATCAGTAACTTTAAAAAACAAATGAAATCATTAGGATTTTCTTTTGACTGGTCAAGAGAATTTTCTACAACTGATCCAGAATATTATAAATGGACACAATGGCAGTTTTTACAATTTTATAAGCATAATATGGCCTATAAAGATAGCGTGCCTGTAAACTGGTGTCCTACTTGTAAAACAGTTTTATCAAATGAAGATGCAGCTGGTGGTGTTTGCGAAAGATGTGGAAGTGGAGTCTTACAAAAAGAGAAGTCACAATGGATGCTTAGAATGAGTGATTACTCAGAAGATTTATTAAAAGGTTTAGATGATACTAATTTTGCACCAAAAGTAAAACTAGGTCAAATTAATTGGATAGGAAAAAGTAGTGGTGTAGAGTTAGATGTAAATATCGTTGGTGGTGGAAAGTTTTCTATCTTTACAACTTGTATTGAAACAGTATATGGAATTACTTTCTTTGTTATCGCACCAGATGGAAAATTAATTAAAGAATTAATGCCAAGAGTTGAAAATAAAGAAGAAGTAAATAAATATATAGAAGAAACAAAGAAAAAATCAGCTATGGATAGAACAGAATTGAATAAAGGAAAAACAGGATGTATATTAAAGGGAATTAAGGCTATAAATCCTATTAACGGAAAAGAAGTTCCAATTTTCTTGGGCGATTTTGTTTTAGGAGATTATGGAACAGGTGCGGTTATGGCGGTTCCAAGTCACGATCAAAGAGATTTTGAGTATGCTAAAGAACATAATATTGAAATGATTCAAGTAATTGATGGGGAAGATACTAAAGAACATGCTTTTGAAAAACAAGATTATTTGAATAAAGGATGTAAATTAATTAATTCAGAAGAATTTAGTGGACTTACAGTCGAAGAAGCAAAAGAAAAAATAACAGAAAAATTAGTAAATCAAAAAATAGCTCGAAAAGTAAATAATTATAAAATGCGTGATTGGATTTTCTCTAGACAAAGATTTTGGGGAGAACCAATACCAATGATAAATTGTCCAGAATGTGGTTGGGTTCCAATGAATGAAGATGAACTACCACTATTACTTCCAGATGTCGCAGAATATGAACCAACTGATGATGGAGAGTCACCACTTGCTAAAATAACTGATTGGGTTAATTGTAAATGTCCAAAATGTGGTCATGATGCTAAAAGAGAAACTGATACAATGCCAAACTGGGCTGGTTCAAGTTGGTATTTCTTAAGATTTATGGATGCTCATAATACAGAAGAGTTTGCTTCTATGGATGCTATGAAATATTGGAATCGTGTTGATTGGTATAATGGTGGAATGGAGCACACAGCTAGACACTTACTTTATGCAAGATTCTGGGTACAATTTTTATACAATATTGGATTAGTTCCAAACAAAGAAATGATTTGGACGAGAGTAAGTCATGGTATGATTTTAGGATCTAATGGTGAGAAAATGTCTAAATCAAAAGGTAATGTAATCAATCCAGATGATATTGTAAATGAATTTGGAGCTGATACTCTTAGAGTTTATGAGATGTTTATTGGTGATTATCAACAAGATGCATCTTGGAGTACTGATTCTTTAAAGGGATGTAGTAAATTTATTGATAGAATAATTAAATTAGGTGAAAAGTTAAATGGTTCAAATGAATTTTCTAAAGATACAGAAATTTTAATGAATCAAACAATTAAAAAAGTGACTGATGATTTAGAAAATATTAAATATAATACAGCTGTATCTGCTCTTATGATATTGTTAAATGAATTAGAAAAGAAAGCAGAAATTTCAAATAAAGATTATAGAACTTTACTTCTTATATTAAATCCAATTGCCCCTCATATTACAGAAGAATTAAATGAAAAATATGAATTAGGTGATTTATTATGTAAGTCAGCTTGGCCTTCTTATGATACATCTAAACTTGTTGATGATACATATGAAATGGTTGTTCAAGTAAATGGAAAAGTAAGAGGTAAAATAGAAGTGGATATAGATATAACAAAAGAAGAAATGGAAAAACAAGCCTTAAATATCGAAAATGTTAAAAATCATATTGAAGGAAAAGAAATCGTAAAAGTTATTATAATTCCTAAAAAACTAGTTAATATTGTTGTTAAGTAATGTCAAAAAAGGGAAAAATTAATTTTCTCTTTTTTTTTGAAAATCAATAAAAATATGGTATAATCTTATTAGTAGTGAGAGTGATAATGTGAGATTAAGAAATGTTAAAGGAGCAAAAGAAATAATAGATAATTCCCCCTATATAATAAAAAATCCAATTGATTATAAAGGAGATTATCAAAAAATATTTGAAAATAATAATCCAATTCATATTGAAATAGGAATGGGAAAAGGTGATTTCATAATTGAAAATGCTAAAAAATATCCTAATATTAATTTCATTGGAATTGAAAAGTTTGATAGTGTTATTGTAAGAGCCGTTCAAAAATTGGAAAATGAAGAAATACCAAACTTAAAACTAATTAAAATAGACGCTAATGAAATAGATGATGTTTTTGATAAAGAAATATCTGTAATTTATTTAAACTTTTCAGATCCATGGCCAAAGGCAAGACATGCTAAAAGAAGATTAAGTAGTGAAATATTTTTAGATAAATACGATTCTGTTTTTATAGATAAAAAAAGAATTATAATGAAAACAGATAATAGAAAATTATTTGAATACTCAATCAAATCTTTTACCGATTATGGATATAAAATTGAAGACATTTCCCTTAATCTTTATGAAGACGATATAAAAAATAATGTCCCAACAGAATATGAAACTCGTTTTCATAATCGTGGATGCCTCATTTATAAAGTAGATGTATCAAAATAATATACATTTACTATACACAAATGAAAGTGATATTTTATAAAAAACTTTTGTTTAGAAAATATATTTGATATAATCATAGTAAGAGTGGTGAAATATGAAAAAAATGACTATTCTTTTACTACTAGTTTTAACAGCTGGATGTAGTGCTGTTAGAATAGATACTAGTAGTATTGATAATACATTAAACGTTGTTTTATCTAAAAATAATAACCTTTATAATAGAATTGGAAAAGGATATAAATATTACATTCCAAGAGGCGTAACTTATATGGATACAGATGATTTAAATGATAAGTTGTACTCAAATGGAATAAATTATTACCTTTATATTGATGTTATTAGTTATTATAATAGAGTAAAAACAAACTATAAAGAAAATAAAAATGCTTATTATTCTAAAAAAATAGAAGGTAAAAAAGATGGATACTTAGAAATAAATAAAGTAAAAGGTAAATACAAAATAGAATTTGTATACAATTATGCCAAAATAGAAGCATTAGTTGAAAAAGAAGAAATAGAAGATGTAGTACTTAATGCCTCATATATCTTATCAACTGTAAAATTTAATGACAATATTATTAAAATAATGCTTAATGAAGAATACTTTACAAACAAAGAAGAAACATATGATGTTTTTTCATCCAAAACAAGTGATACCAATTTTTTAGGATATCAAGAAGAAAAATAGAGGTGAAAAATATGGGATTAATGGATAAATTTAAAAACCTTTTTACTGAAGAAGTAGAAGAAGTAAAACCAATTAAAAAAGAAGTAAGACATGTAGAAATAAAAGCACCAAAAAAAGAACCAGAAGAAATGCCTAAAAAAGAAGAAAATACTATTTCTGATAGTACAACAATAAAAAAAGAAGAAAAATTCGTTTTTCCAGTTTATTTTGATGATAAAGATTTTGATGATTTAGAAAAGCCAAAAGAAAAAAAGATAGAAAAGAAAAAAGAAAAACCAACAAAAGGTGCATATAATGGAACTCTGAAAAGAGAAATGACTGTTGAAGAAAAAAAATCATTTAAACCTTCATTAATTATTTCACCAGTTTATGGTGTTCTGGATAAAAACTATCATAAAGAGGATATAACTTCTAAAAAAGTTGTAACACATTCAAATTATTATAAAAAATCAGAAGATTTAACAATCGATGATATAAGAGATAAAGCATATGGAACTTTAGAAGATGAATTAAAAAATAACATTTTAGGTAATGAAGAAATAATTAATGAAAAAAGGGAAAATACAGAAACAGCAATTGATTTATTTAATGAATTAGATTTTGATGAAATAGATAAAAAAGAACAAGAGAATAATTCAGAAAATAATGGTAATAATAACAATAGCTTATTATTTGATGATTCTTCATATGATGATGATACAGCCTTTTTAGCGCAACAATTAGAAGAACAAAAGAAAAAATTGGATGAAATTAATGACTATATTCAAGAAAATACAGTAGAAAAGAAAAAAGAAGTAGAAGAACCAGTTGATATAGAAGATGAACTAGTTGTTGAAGAAAACGATGAAAAAGAAGAAATTGTAGAAGAAAATAATAAAGAGGAAAATACAAAAACAAAAAAAGAGGATAATCCAGATTTAACTGAAAGTGAATTATTTAATCTTATCGATTCAATGTACGATGATAAGGAGGAATCATAATGGAATGTTTAAATGTTGTTTTTCCAGTCATATTATATACATTAGGAGCTATATTATTAATAGTACTAATTATATTATGTCTAAAAGTCATAGGTACCTTAAAAAAGGTTGATAAAGTAGTTGATGATGTTGAAAATAAAGTTGGAAAACTAGATGGCGTATTTTCAATAATTGATAAATCAACTGATGCGGTATCATTAGTAAGTGACAAAATTATAGACTTTGTAAGTAGTGCAGTTATGAAAATTTTTTCAAGAAAGAAAAATAAAAAGGAGGAAGTAATATGAAAAAGAAAAAAGGATTAGGAAAATTATTAGCAGGAGTAGCACTTGGAACAGGATTAGGAGTATTATTCGCACCTAAAAAAGGATCTGAAACAAGAGCACAATTAAAAGAAAAACTAGATGAAATGATTGCAAGATTAAAAGATGTTGATGCTGAAGACGTAAAAGAAACAATTGAAACAAAAATATATGAAATAAAAGAAGAATTAGCTGATTTAGATAAAGAAAAAGTATTAAAAGTAGCTAAGAAAAAAGCAAAACAAATTCAAGATATGGCAGAAGAATTAGTTGATTATGCAATCGATAAAGGAACACCAGTCTTAGAAAAAACAGCAAACTCTATTCGTGAAAAAGCAATAGATGTAACAAAAGAAGTATTAGATAAATTAGAAAAAAAGGATTCAAAATAGAATCTTTTTTTGTAGAATTTAAATTTATAAATTTTTCATATATATAAAATTACCTCATATAATTAACTATAGAAAGAGAGGAATAATATATATGGAAACACTTAAAGTAGGGGCTAAATCAAACCCAAATTCAGTAGCTGGAGCTCTAGCTAATGTATTTAGAGAAAAAGGAAGCGTAGAAATACAAGCAATAGGAGCTGGAGCCTTAAATCAAGCAATTAAAGCAATTGCTATTGCAAGAGGTTTTGTCGCACCAAGTGGTAAAAATTTAGTATGCATTCCGGCATTTACTGATATCACAATCGATGGTGATGAGAGAACTGCTATAAAATTAATTGTAGAAGCCATGTAAGGCTTTTTTTTATTAAAGTCTTGAAATTTAATAAACTAAGGGTTATAATAGGCAAAGAAACAAGAGGTGATACTATGGATCCAAATTTAAGAAGAAGTATTATTTTAGAACATTATCAAAATCCTAAAAACAGAGGTCTAACTGATGAAGAAGGATATATGAGAGTAAATACAAATAATGACAGTTGTATCGATGAAATTGACTTAATGATTAAAATAGAAGATGGAATTATTAAAGATATAAAATTTGATGGAGAAGCATGTGCTATATGTACATCATCAACATCGATAATGATTGATACATTAATTGGTAAAACAATCGATGAAGTGATTGATATATATCAAAATTTTAGTAACATGATAGATGAAAAAGAATATAATGAAGAAATATTAGAACAAGCAGTTGTTTATGATGATATATATAAACAACCAAATCGAAAAAAATGTGCTTTACTTCCATGGTGGGGAATCGAAAAAATCATAAATAAAATCAAGGGGGAATAATTATGAAATACGGATTCGCACAAATGCGTATTGTTACTTTTTGTAACAAAGAAGATAATGAAAAGTACCATAATAAACAAAAGGTTATGTCATATGAAATAAGTCCACAAATATATACACGTACATGCCTAATCGATAATAAAAAGAAAATAGCTTATAATATATATACTCCAGAAGAATCATTTCCTGTATTAGATACTAATGAAGAGGGGTTTATATTACCAAATAACAAAATCGAAATGGGAAAACGTTATGCAATCAAAGAAGAAGAAAAAAGTAAAAAAGTGGAATATCTTTTTCGTAAACACTTATTAAAAAAAGTTTTAAAAAGGAACAAATAAAGTCCTTTTTTTTTACACTGTTTTTTAGTATAATATTAATTGGTGATACTATGAAAAAATTAGATTTAGAAAAAGTAAAGGAAATATCAAATTTAAAAAAAGAACCAAAATGGATGTGTGATTTTAGAATAAATGCCTATAAAAAATTTATACAATTAAAAAATCCTACTTTTGGACCTAAAATAAAATTAGATTTTGATATTATAAATTATTATAAAAAAGTATCAGATGATATTTATGATGATTGGCAAAAAGTAGATAAAAAAATAAAGAATACTTTTGATGATTTAGGACTAATAGAAGCAGAAAAAAAATACTTAGGTGGTGTAGGGGCACAATTTGAAAGTGAAGTAGTATACCATAATATGATTAAAGAATTAGAGGATAAAAATGTAATCTTTTGTGATACCGATACTGCCTTAAAAAAGTATCCAGACTTATTTAAAGAATACTTTAATAACCTTGTAAAATATGATGAAAATAAATATACAGCTTTAAATGGAGCTGTATGGAGTGGAGGAACTTTTATTTATGTCCCACCAAATACAACCCTAGATAGACCACTTCAAAGTTATTTTCGTATTAATAGTAAAAATATGGGACAATTTGAAAGAACCATTATCATTGTAGATGAGGGTAGTGATCTTCACTATATGGAAGGATGTACAGCTCCTACTTATACAAGTGATTCCTTACATGCAGCTGTTGTTGAAATATATGTAAAAAAGAACGCAAAATGTAGATATACTACCATTCAAAATTGGTCAAGTGATGTTTATAATTTAGTTACTAAAAGAGCCATTGTTGAAGAAGGCGGATTAATGGAATGGATCGATGGTAACGTCGGTTCTAAGATAAATATGAAATACCCTTGTTGTATTTTAAACGGAAAATATGCGAAAGGAAATTGCATAAGTATTGCTGTTGCAAAAGAGAATCAAATACAAGATACAGGAGCTAAAATGATTCATCTCGCACCAAATACAACTAGTAATATTATTAGTAAATCAATTGCTGTAAAAGGTGGAGAAGCAGATTATCGTGGAACCGTCAACATAAATAAAAAAGCCCTTAATTCTAAAGCAACAGTTAAGTGTGATACCATTATTGTTGATGATGAGTCAACAAGTGATACCATTCCTATTAATATTGTTTCTAACAATAATTCATTTATTGAACATGAAGCGACAGTATCTAAAATAAGTCAAGATAAACTATTCTATTTAATGAGTAGAGGAATTAATGAAGAAAAAGCTAAAGAACTTATAATAATGGGATTTATTGATCGCTTTAGAGAAGAACTTCCAATGGAATATGCAGTAGAACTTAATAACTTGTTAAAAAATTATTTCTAATAAATTTAATAAATATTATGAAGAGTAAAAAAAATAAGAAAAAATACGTTAACTAAAAAAATAAAATGTATTTAAAAATAATATGAAAAAGAAAAAACATTGATTTGTTTTTCTTTTTTTATTTAAGTATATTTATATCCGAAAGGAGGAGTAATATGCTTAATCAAACTGTAATTGTCGGAAGATTAGTGAGAGATCCAGAATTATATGAAACAGAAAATGGAAATAAAGTTACAAATATTACTTTAGCTGTTCCTCGTTCATATAAAAATGTAAATGGTGAATATGATACAGATTTTGTACCATGTGTTTTATGGAAAGGTGTGGCAGAAAATACAGTAGAATATTGTCGTAAAGGTGATCTTTTAGGAGTAAAAGGACATGTACAAACACGTGATATTGAAGTAGATGAGGATGTGAAAAGAAAATTAGTTGAAATAGTAGCTGAAAAAGTAACTTTTTTATCAAGTAAAAAACAAGCAGATTAATTTGCTTGTTTTTTCTTTTCTAAACGTTCTTTTGTATCATCATAAAATAAGTGATCTGGAGTAGTTTTAAAGAAGTCTGCAATTTTTATAGCCATATCGTAAGTTATTCTTCTTGTACCATTTTCTAATTGCCAATAATACGTTTTACTGATCCCTAAAATACGAGACATATAATCACAACTATATTTGCACTTTAAACGTCTTTTCTTTAACTCACTCATATTATCACCAATTTAATTATACGTTAACTACAAATTAATTTCAATTAAAAAGTTAACTTTTAATTAACTTTTTTTGATTTGTTGATTTATAGCAAACATTTTGTTATAATGTTAACGGATAGATAACAAAAAGGTGATAATTATGATACTTGTAGGCGATAGAATAAGAGAAGCAAGAGAAAAATTAAATTTAAGTCAAGAAGAACTAGGTGAAAAGATAGGGGTTACTAAAGTTTCTATATCAGAATATGAAAAAGGAACTAAAAATCCTAAACTAAACGTTTTTGTAAAACTTGTAAATACTTTAGATTTAACTCCTGATCAACTTTTAAATCATGATATAAACGTTATGTGTGAAGAAGAAATCCCTTATACCTTTAAAATTTCTAAAAAAGAAATGAGATTAATTAAAGAACTTCGAAAGAATGAAGATGAATATAAGAAATTGTTAAAAAAATTTGAAATAGAATAATGTGTAAAGTTTAATAAATTTATGTAAACAAAGAAATAGTTAGTTGCTATTTTTTTTATTTTATTGCTATAATTAAAATAGGTGATAGTATGAATATAATAGATATAATAGATAAAAAAAGAAAGAAAGAAAAACTAAATTATGATGAAATTTTATTTGCTGTTGACGGATATATAAATGGAGAAGTTAAAGATTATCAAATGAGTTCATTACTTATGGCAATTACATTAAATGGTATGGATATAGATGAGATTATAGATCTAACAAAAGTCATGATTGAAAGTGGAAGTACTAATGACTTAAGTGAAATAGGTGATGTAGTTGATAAACATTCAACCGGTGGTGTAGGAGATAAAACAACTCTAATTTTAGGACCTATTGTAGCTTCACTTGGTATAAATGTCGCAAAAATGAGTGGAAGAGGACTTGGACATACCGGTGGAACAATTGATAAATTAGAATCAATCAAAGGTTTTAAGACAGAACTTAGTATTGATGAGTTTATTAAACAAATAAAAGACATAGGAATAGCTATAACAAGTCAAACCGGAGATATTGCGCCAGCTGATAAAAAAATATATGCTTTAAGAGATGTAACAGCAACGGTATCATCAATTCCTTTAATTGCTTCAAGTATAATGAGTAAAAAAATAGCCTCAGGTGCATCTAAAATTGTGATTGATGTAAAAGTTGGAAATGGAGCACTTATTACTAATATAGATGATGCTAAAAAACTAGCTGAAGTAATGATTGAAATAGGAAAACGTTATGGTCGTAAAGTTGTTTGTGTTTTAACTAATATGGATGAACCTCTTGGTAATGCAGTTGGAAATGCCTTAGAAGTAGAAGAGAGTATTGATGTATTAAAAGGAAAAGGTCCAAAAGATTTAAATGAATTAGTTGTAAAACTTGCTGCTATTATGATTGGAATGGATAAAAATATAACAGCTATGGAAGCTATTAATATGGTAAAAGAAAGTATTTCATCTGGTAGAGCCTACAAAAAATTTGAAGAACTAGTAAAAAAACAAGGCGGGGATTTAAAAAGTTTAGAAGTAGCTTCAAAAGTTGTATCAATTAAAACAGCTAAAACAGGTTTTATTACAAGAATTGATACTTTAAAATTAGGAGAATTAGCTCGTGATTTAGGAGCTGGACGTCTTAATAAAGAAGATAAAATAAATCATAAAGTTGGTTTTGTTATAACAAAAAAAGTAGGAGAATATGTAACTGATAATGAAGAATTAGTAAAAGTTTATATGGATAAAAAAGATATTAATATAAATGAATTACTTAGTTGTTTTGAAATAGGACCATCAGTTGAAAATAAACAAAGTTTAATTATTGATATAATTGATTAATTGTAAACTTATGTCAAAAAAATTCGAATCTGTTGCAAACTATTATAAAATAGGTATATGATTATAAGTAGAGAGGAGTGTTTAAAATGATATATCCTTCAATCGATAAATTATTAAATGAAGTAGGGTCAAAATATTTGTTAGTTAATTTAATTTCTAAAAGAGTAAAAGAAATGGAAGAAACAAACAATTATCAAATGAAAGAAAAAGAATACAAATCTAAGAAAAATATTGGTAGAGCTTTAGAAGAAGTTTATAATCATAAGATACATTTAAGATAATGTATTTTTTTTGTTGACAAACATTTGTTTGATAAGTTATACTTTGATTAGAATTAAGGTGAATCTATGAGAATTAAAAAAATTACGAAATTAAAAAGTGGTAAATATAAAATGGAGTTTGATAATAATACTAAAATAATAACCTATGATAATATTCTTATTAAAAATAACATTTTATTTAAAAAAGAAATAGATGATGAATTATATAATAAGTTATATAATGAAACTTTGGATTATAACTTATATAGTAGAGTTTTAAAATATACTTTAATTAAAATGCGAAGTTTAAAAGAAATAAAAAAATATATGAATAAACTTGAAATAAATGAGGAGGAACAAAATAAAATAGTTTCTAAATTACAAGAAAATAATTTTATCAATGACAATAAATTCGCAGAAGCCTTTATTGCTGATAAAATTAATCTTTCTAGTAGTGGTCCAAATAAAATAAAAAAAGAACTTTTAGAACATGATGTTAATATAGACGTAATTGATGAATATCTATCTAAATATGATGATGAAATTTTTAAAGAAAAAATAGATAAAATTATTCAAAAGAAAATAGTAAATAATAATAAATCAGAATATATTTTAAAAAGTAAATTAACTAATTATTTGCTAGATTTAGGTTATGATTTAGATATGATTAAAGAATGTTTATCTAAGTTAAAAATAGATTGTAGTAATGCTCTTGAAAAAGAATATAATAAATTATTTAGGAAATTACAATCTAAATTTGATAAAGAAGAATTAGAAAAACAAATAAAAAATAAATTATACCAAAAAGGATATAATTTATCAGAAATAAATGAATTTTTATCTTTAAAATAGGTTTACTTTTATTTGATTTGATGTATAATAGTCTATATTGGAGGTTTTGCATGAAAAATTTTGATAACATATTAGAAGAGGATTTGTTTAATTTATTTATTATCTATAATCTAAATCATAAATGTAATTACTTTATAAAAATGAATACTTTAATGAAGTCATTTGGAAAATATAAGGAAAGATTTCCTGAACTTTATTCTAATGTAGAATTAAAAACAAATGAATTTGAGATTCCTTTTATTAATTTAAATCCTGTTTATAAAAAATTACTTGAAAACAAAATTATATTTTCAGCAGATGATAGTGATAAAATAACAATTGTTTGCAATGAAGAATACTTTAAATTATTGGAAAGTGATTACGATGAACAAGTAAAAAAATCATTTGCTGATTTAATGTTTTTTATAAATAATGATTTAGAATATGGAATAGATGGATGGCAATTATTATTAGAAGAAAAAATTAAAATAAAAAGAAAAAGCTCATTATGATTGAGCTTTTTTAATTGTACTATTATATGACTTTTTAACTTTAGTATCTTTGATATCTAAGTTATAAGCTTTTCTAATATCAACCCAAGTGCTACTTACTAAATTAGAATCTTTAGCAATTTTATCTTTTACTAAACTATCTAAAATAGTTGATTTTGATTCTTTAAGTGATGGCTTTTTAGAAGCACTTACTCTTAAGATTACATGATAACCATATTGGCTTTTAACTGGTTCTTTTGTATATTCATTATCTTTTAGATTTAATACAGCATCAAAGAATTCATCAACAACATCACCTTTGGTAAAGTTTTCAATTAATCCTTTATCATCTTTAGAACCTTCATCATCTGAATATTTTTTAACTAAGTCATCCCATTTTTCACCATTGTTTAATTTTGTTATAACTTCTTCAGCTTTTTTCTTTGCTTTTTCTAAAGCTTTTTCTTGTTCTTCTTTAGATGCATCATCACTTGTATCAGCTTTAATTAAAATGTGTTTTGCATTATAATCTCCATAAATTTCATCTTCATAGTATTTATTTATTTCATCATCTGAAATAGCTTTTCTGATATATTTTTTAGCTACTATTTCTTTATTAGCTTCAACAATCATTTCATCTAACAATTGATCTTCACTATCATATCCGTAGTTAGATAAAACAGTTTTAAAATCCATACTTTGTGATTCATATTGTTGTTTTAATGAATCAAGTTGTGCTTTAGCACTTTCTTTTGCTTCATCATTATTTTTAACTTCTTTAGATACGATGTATTCATCAATCATATTAACTAAAACAGTTGTACCATATTTGTTTTTCATTTCTTCAAACAAATCTTCACTTACGATATTTTTTCCTTTAAGTGATGCTACAACTTCTTTACCATTTGAAAGTTGTGTTTCATTACCTTTAATAACAACAATTAAAATAATTGCAAGTAAAAGGCAAGCTATAAGAAGAAGGGCAACACGTCCATATTGTTCATAATCCTTTTTTGGACTTTTTTTAACAATTTTAATTTCTTCTTTTGGTTTAGAATTTACACTTTTCTTTGTTTCAGTTTTAACACTTTTTTTAGGTTGAGTTTTAACTTCTTTTTTTGTACTGCTTGTTTTTGAACTACTTTTAGCTTTAGTAGTAGTTTGTTTTTTACTGGTATTTGCCATATATATCCTCCTTTATACAATTAATATAATAACAAATATTAGTAAAAATTACAATAAATTTAAATAATTTAGTTGTAAGTATTCACACTTTTTGTGTTTTTCCATACAATACTGTGAAAAGATAAAAAGGAGGAATGCTTTATGTGTAATACTGGAGTATCTGGAGCTGCAATCGTTTTAGTTTTATTTATACTTTTAATAATTATACTTGGGGCCTACATTTAATCGGTTAAGGAGGTGTAATTTATATGGCATGTGGAAATTCTTGTGAAAAATCAACTACAACAAGTTGTTGTAACACAAACAGAAGCGGTAATGGTTATGTATGCATAGTTGTATTATATATTTTACTTGCTATTATAATTGGCTCATTTATTGCTTATTAGTAAAGAAGGGAATTTATCCCTTTTTTTGTTGTGATTATTATGTTATAATATGTGGGAAGTAATCATACAGTAAGGAGTGATTGTATAAATGAAAAAAAAGGGTTTTACTTTAATTGAATTGTTGGCGGTCATAGTAATTCTTGCAGTCATAGCTTTAATTGCTGTCCCTATTATATTGAATATTATAAAAAATGCAAAAATAAAAGCTGCAGAAGATTCAGTTTATGGCTTTGTTGAGGCTATCGAATTTAATAATGCTGTAGTTGGAACTAGTACGGAAAATAAGTCTAAAATAAAAATTACATCTGACATGAAATTATCAGATATATTAAATAATATAGAAATAAAGGGAGATATACCAACTAATTTAATAAAGATAAAAGTACAAAGTAATAAAGTTGAAGAACTAGAAATGACGTTAAATGGATTCTTTTGCGAATATAAAAAGAATGTGGCAAAATGTAGTGATGATAAAACAATTAATTCATCAATTTTAAAAGACCAAGGTAGTTTTGAAAAACTATTGAATGATGAAAAAAATATTACATATATTATAAATAATTTTAATGATTTTGGAAATGGAATGGTTGAAAATCCAGACTCCTTTAAAATATTTGCTAAAAATAAAACAGCAATGGAAAAAATGATAACTAATTCTAATTGGACTGGATTAATTTTAGAAAATCCAACTTTAATTTCTAAGCTAGATGAAACAGATCCGATAAAAGTGCCTAAAATGACTAGTAATACAGCTCCTTCTGGAGAAACATTTGCAAGTAGTTATTATAATGGCTTTCCAGCATATAAAGCATTTGATCAAACTGGCGATTATTGGGGAGTAGCAGCTGGTCAATCATATAAAGATCAATATATTGGATATGATTTTAAGGAACCTGTTTGGTTATATAAATTAGAAATTCAATTTTATTCAGGAAAGCAAGATACCGATTATGTACTTGAAGGAAGTAATGATAAAACTTCAAATTATAAAATTATCAAAGATGGTTTGCATGAATCTAATGATCTTAAAATAATTTATCCTGATAACTATTCTAAAAAATACAGATATTATAGGGTTAGATTTTTAAGTTCGGTTCCTCAATCTGGAAGTGGAAATACAGTTATTCCTAAAATTCAATTTTATAGTAAATAAAAATATACTATAAATTTGATAAAGATATAAATTTCAAACAAAAAAATTATACTAAAATTAATAAAAGAAAAATTTGATAAAAAATCAAAATTTTCTTTTATAAAATAATTATTAGTGGTATAATTTAGAAGAGCCTATAGAGAGCGTTCTCTATAGTTTTTTTGTTTTTTGGAGGTGTGTTTATGACAAAATATGTATTTGTTACAGGAGGTGTAGTTTCTGGACTAGGTAAGGGAATTACAGCCTCATCGATTGCTCTTTTACTAAAATCTAGGGGATATAAGGTATTTATGCAAAAGTTTGATCCTTATATTAATGTTGATCCGGGAACTATGAATCCAATTCAACACGGTGAAGTTTTTGTAACCTATGATGGTTGTGAAACGGATCTTGATTTAGGTCACTATGAAAGATTTATTGATGAAGAACTTAATTATACATCAAATATTACTAGTGGAAAAATATATTCATCTGTTATTAAAAAAGAGAGAAAAGGTGAATATTTAGGTGCAACAGTTCAAATGGTTCCACATGTTACAAATGAAATTAAAAATAAGGTTTATGAAGCAGGGGCCACATCAAAAGCTGATGTTGTAATTACTGAAATAGGTGGTACAGTAGGTGATATTGAATCACAATCGTTTATTGAAGCCTTAAGACAAATTCAGTATGAAAAAGGAAAAGAAAATACTTTCTTTGTTCACACTACTTTAATTCCATATATTTATGGTTCAAATGAGTTAAAAACTAAACCAACACAAAATAGTGTAAGGGATTTAAGAAATATGGGCATAAGACCAGATGCACTTGTGTGTCGTGCTCCATTTGATACAGGTGAAAATATTAAGAAGAAATTATCGATGTTTTGCTCTGTTCCTGTTGAAAATGTTATTGATTCAATTGATGTTAAAAATATTTATGAAATTCCTATTAATTATTATAAACAGCACATTGATGAAATAATTTTAAAACAATTTAATTTACCAGTTAAAAAAGCTAATTTAAAATATTGGGAAAACTTAATTAAAACTGTTGATAATTTAAAAGGAGAAATAGAAATCTCTTTAGTGGGAAAATATGTTGAATTACATGATGCCTATATTTCGGTTGTTGAGGCCTTAAAGAGTGCGGGGTATAAATACTCTAAAAAAATAAATATCAATTGGATTGATTCTGAAGATCTAGAAAAAGAAAATGTTAATCTAAAAGAAATATTTAAAAACACTAATGGTATTTTAGTACCAGGAGGATTTGGTACTAGAGGAATCTCAGGTAAAATAAAAGCTATTAATTATGCAAGAGTTAATAAAATACCATTTCTAGGAATATGTTTAGGAATGCAACTTGCTGTAATTGAATTTGCGCGTAATGTAGCTGGTATAAAAGATGCATCATCAACAGAATTTGATGAAATGTGTAAAAATCCTGTTATTGATTTAATGGCTGATCAAAAATCAATTATAAATATGGGTGGTACCTTAAGATTAGGTAACTATGAATGTAGTTTAAAAGAAAAAACATTAGCGCATAAAGTATATAAAGAAGATAAAATTTTAGAACGTCATAGACACAGATATGAATTTAATAATGAATATAAAGAATTATTAGAACAAAAAGGTTTAGTTTTTTCTGGAATTAATGAAGCAAGTAATTTAGTAGAAATCGTTGAAATACCAACTCATCCACATTTTATAGCAAGTCAATTTCATCCAGAATTTAAAAGTAGACCTACAAGACCGCATCCACTTTTTGATTCATTTATAAAAGCAAGCATTGATAAAAAGTAATATAAATAAAAAAATATAATATAATATACTACAGAAAAATTTATTAACACGTTTTAATAAATTTTTCTTTTACATAAATTTATAAAAAATGACAAAAAAGTATTGTCAAATCCTTCAAAATACGATATACTTTAATAGTCTTAGGAAATAATGGGCCTGTAGCTCAGCTGGTTAGAGCGCACGCCTGATAAGCGTGAGGTCGATGGTTCAAGTCCATTCAGGCCCACCATTATTGAAATTTAAAAGCTTTAATAAAGCTTTTTTTTTCGCATAAAATTAAAAAGGTGATGATATGAATTTTATTAAAATGCAAACGCTTGGGAATGATTATGTAATAATTGATTGCCTAAGTTATAAGAAAAATGATCTTTTGAAATTAAAAAGTAAAGTTAAATTACTTAGTGATTACCATTATGGAATAGGAGCAAGAGGAATTATTTTTATAACCTCATCAGCTAAAGCGGACGTTAAAATGATAATGTATAATCCTGATGGAACTGAAAGTAAAATGTGTAGTGATGGTCTTAGATGTGTTGCTGTGTATTTAAATAAAAAAGTAAAAAAAGTAAAATTTGAAATAGAAACAAAAGCTGGAATTATACCTGTTTTAATAGATAAGGATGTTATTATTAATATGGGCAAAATTAATATAACTCCTAAAAAAATACCGGTTATAACGGATAAAAATATTTTTATAAATGAAGATATATATGTAGCTGGTGAAAGATTTAAAACAACATGTCTATCTGTAGGAAATCCACATGCTGTTAGTTTTGTTGATAATGTTGATAATATCAATTTAAAAGAAATAGGACCATATTTTGAAATGCATTATCTCTTTCCCGAACGTGTTAATGTAAATTTTGTCCAAATAATTAATGAAGATGCAATTAAAATAAAAACATGGGAACGTGGTGTAGGTGAAGTTTTATCTTGTGGAAGTGGTGCTTGTGCAAGTGTAGGGGCTGCTATATTAAGCCATAAATTAGATCAAAATAAAATAATTGAAGTCACATCAAAAGGAGGTATGCAAAAAGTTAAATGTTTAAAGAATGAAGAAATGATTTTAAAAGGAAAAGCTAATTTTATTTATAAAGGAAAAACTTATATAAAATAAATTTCACTATTTATTCACAATTTCGACGATAATTAAACAATATAATATTATATAATCAAATTGTCGAAAGGAAGATCAAAATGAAAAAAAACAGTGAATGTAATTTGTGTTTTTTTAATTGCTTTAGTGCTAATAACAGGATATTATACTGTTACTAACTCTAAAAATAGTGCGCCAAATTTTAATCCAAACAATATGGAAAAGCCACCAACAAGTAATGGTCTTAGTACAAATAACTTAATAATTCTTGGAATATGTACATTTGTTTTAATAACTAGTCTAAGTATTATTGTTGATTCATCATCAAGCGTTTATAAAACCGCACCTATGTTTTTTATAACTAATACCAAATCTACTATCAATTTAGAAAACACAACCTTAACATATGGAAGTAATATCCTTTTAAGTATAAAAGGTACTAATGAATGGGGAAATAGTGGAAGTAATGGTGGCAATTTAGAATTAAATGCTATTAATCAAAAATTAAGTGGTGATATCACCTTAGATTCATTAAGTAGTGTAGATATCAATTTAAAAAGTAGTACTTTAACATCAACTGTTAATAATAATAAAAAAGCTAAAGAAGTAAATATTAGTATTGATAAAAATTCAAAATGGAATGTAGAGAGAAATTCATATATCAATACTTTAAAACTTACAAACAATGATTTAAATCTAATTAAAGATAATGGTCATAATGTTTATTATGATAAAGAAGCTAACGAATGGTTAGATGGTAAAACATATAACTTACAAGATGGTGGTAAGTTAATACCAAGATAAAAAAACAATTTTTGATTGTTTTTTTTGAATTTAAATGTTATAAATAAAAAAATTTGATATACTATTAATTAGGGGAAGTGCGATTTTTATGAAAAAATATCTAATAGTATTGTTCTTTCTTTTATCAATATTTCTTATCATGACTGAACCTTTAATTGATTTAAAAGGAAGAAATGAAATTATTTTAAATTTAAATGATAAATATGTTGAACAAGGATATAGTGGTAAAACAAGAACAAAAGAACTAACAAAACAAGTAAAAGTAGAAAATAATATAAATAATAAAAAGATTGGCAATTATGAGGTAAAATACCAATTAAAAAATCTATTTAATACTAAAACGGTTGTTAGAGAAATTCATGTAGTAGATAACCAAAAACCGAATATAATACTAAAAGGAAAAACAGAAATTGAAATGTGTCCTAATGATAATTATGAAGAAGAAGGATATGAAGTTAGTGATAATTACGACAAAGATTTAAAATCAAAAGTTAAAATCGTAAAGACAAATGATCAAATTATTTATAAAGTAAAAGATAGTAGTGGTAACGAAGATATAAAGATACGTAAAATTATTTCCAAAGATAAAGAAGCACCTAATTTAAAATTAGAAGGTGAGGAAGTAGTTATATTAAAGAAAGGTGAAAAATTCAACGATCCAGGATATCAAGCAATTGATGATTGTGATAATGATATATCAGCTAATGTTCTAAAAATGGGAAGCGTTGATTCAAATAAGGAAGGACTATATAAACTAACTTATGTCGTAAAAGATAAAACAGGTAAAGAAACAAGAAAATATCGTGACGTTTTCGTAACAAATCATAATAATTATAATGGTGGAATTATTTATCTTACATTTGATGATGGACCAAGTGAAGATGTAACGCCATTTATACTAGATATTTTAAAAGAAGAAAAAATCAGAGCTACCTTTTTTGTTACAGATAAAAAAGAAGAACTAAATTATTTAATTAAAAGAGAACAAAAAGAAGGCCATACTGTCGCACTTCATACAGCTACACATAATTATTCATATCTTTATTCTTCACCTGAGGCTTATTTTGAAGACTTAAAAACAGTTAGTGAGAAAGTAAAAAGAATTACGAAGAAGGAAGCTAAAATAATTAGATTTCCAGGTGGTAGTTCTAATACTGTTAGTAAAAAATATTATCCAGGTATTATGACTTATTTAACGAGTGAAGTAAGTCTTAGAGGATATAAATATTATGATTGGAACATTGATTCTGAAGATGCAACAAGAAGAGTAGATGAAAATAAAGTTTATGAAAATGTTGTATCACATTTAAAACCAAATCGTGAAAATATTATTTTAATGCATGACTTTAGTGCAAATGAACCAACTAAAAATGCTTTAAGAAGAATAATTCAATATGGAAAAGAAAATGGATATATATTCGCACCTATAACCGAAAATACAAATGAAATCCATCACCATATTAATAATTAAAATATTGACATCTAAAAAAAAATAGGCTATAATTTTTTTATCGACTGTGAAAGAGAGAGTAATAAAAATCTTTTATTTAAGCGAGTTAGGTATGGTGGAAGCTAACAATAAAACTTTTATGAAAAACACTCTGGAGTTGCTTATATGAAATTAGTAGTTTAAGCCGGTTTACCCGTTATCTAAATTAAGTGATCATGTAATGATAATTAGGGTGGTACCGCGGATACAAACAGTAATTCGTCCCTTTGGGGACAAAATTACTGTTTTTTTTAATGAGGAGGAATATTATGAGTAAATTTACAAGTGAAATGGTTGATGATTACGCTGATAAATTATTAATCGGACTTACAAAAGAAGAAAATAAAATGGTTTTAGATGAATTTGAAATAATTGATTCTAACATTGATATTATTAATGAAATACCAAATATTGAAAAGGTAGAACCAATGACACATTGTCTAGATAATTTTGAATATGAATTAAGAGAAGATGTTAAAGAAGAATCAGTTCCAATTGAAGAATTATTACAAAACTGTGATTTATATACAGATCGTGAAGTAGAAGTACCAAAGGTGGTGGATTAATATGGAATATATGAACAAAAGTATTGAAGAAATACATGAAGCTTTAAAAAATAAAGAAGTAACTAGTAAAGAATTAATAGAAGAATCTTTAAAAAAATCACATGAATTACAAAAAGAATGTAATGCCTTTGTTACAATTTTAGATGATGCTAAAGAAGTAGAAGTAACAGATGAATTATTATCAGGAATTCCTTATGGAATAAAAGATAACTATAGTACTAAAGGAATTTTATCAACAGGATCTTCAAATACCTTAAAAGATTATGTTCCCTTTTTTACAGCAACAGCTATTAAAAATTTAGAAAAAAAAGGTGCTATTGCTGTTAATAAAACAGTAATGGATGAATTTGGAATGGGTGGAACAGGAACAACTGGACATACAGGTATTGTAAAAAACCCTTGGGATAAAACACGTATGACAGCAGGATCATCAGCAGGATCAGCAGCCGCTGTAGCAGCAGGTGTATATCCATATGCAACAGGATCAGATACAGGTGATTCAATAAGAAAGCCAGCTGCTTATTGTGGAATTGTAGGATATAAACCAACGTATGGAATGATTTCAAGATATGGACTTTTTGCTTTTGCTAGTTCATTAGATCACTGTGGAGTCTTAACAAGAAGTGTAGAAGATGCTGCCATTGTTGTAGATAATATGAAGGGTATTGATAAAAATGATATGACAAGTTGGGATTCAAAAGATATTCATTTAAGAAAAGCCTTAACAGGTGATGTTAAAAATAAAAAATTATGTTATATTAAAGAGATTTGTGATATCAATAATTACCCAAATGCAACAGATGAATTAAAAAAACATTTAGAAAACTTTATGAAAGCATTAGATAAATGTCGTGAAATTGGAATTGAAGTAGAAGAAGTATCCGTAGATCAAACATTACTTAATGCAGTAGCTTCAACTTATGTTGTAATATCTTGTGCGGAAGCAACATCAAATATGTCTAACTTAACAGGAATCATTTTTGGACCTAGAGGTGAAGGAGATAATTATATCGAAATGATGAAAGATTATCGTACTAAAGGATTCTCACCACTTATTAAAAGACGTTTTGTTATTGGGTCATATGTTTTACAAGCTCAAAATAAAAATAGATATTTCCACAATGCTCAACGTGTAAGAAGATTATTAGTTGATGAATGGAATAAACTATATGAAAAATATGATGCTGTAATACTACCTGTAGGAAGTGGACCAGCTAAACATTTAGATGGATCTTTAGATATGTTAAATGAAGACACAGTTGTTTTGGAAGAACATATGCAAATTGGAAACTTTGGTGGGTTCCCATCCATTACCATTCCTGATGGTTTTGTAAATGATCTACCAGTTGGTTTAAATATTACTGGTAAGTGTTATGATGATGAAAATGTTTTAAATATTGCTTATGCAATTCAAAATACTATGAATTATAAAAATCAAATTGCAAAGGAGGTAAAATAATGGATAAATATAAAGTATTAATTGGACTTGAAATGCACTGTGAAATAAGTGAGACAAATACTAAAGTTTTCTCAAGCGCTGAAAACTCATATAATGATGTTCCAAACTCTAATATAAGACCAGTTGATATGGCCTTTCCAGGAACTTTACCTGTTGTAAATAAAGAAGCTGTAAGAAAAGCTTTAATGGCAAGTATGATTTTAGGATGTAAGCAACCAGAATATATGTACTTTGAAAGAAAAAACTATTATTATCCTGATCTTCCAAAAGGATTTCAAATTACGCAAGAAACAAAACCCGCACCAGTTGGAATTTATGGAAAATTAGATTTTGAATGTAACGGAGAAGTTAAGACTGTTCGTATCAATAACCTACACTTAGAAGAAGATGCCGCATCTAGTGATCACTATTCAAGTTATTCAACTATTGATTATAATAGAGCAGGTGTCCCACTTCTAGAATTAGTTACAGAACCAGATATTCATTCAGCAGATGAAGCTGTTGCTTTCCTAGAAACAATGCGTTCTATCTATCAATATTCAAACATAAGTGAAGCTGATAGTAAAAAAGGACAAATAAGATGTGATGTCAATGTTTCAATTATGGATAAAGATAAAGATGAAACAGATGCTTCTAATTGGGGAACAAAAATAGAAATCAAAAACGTTAACTCTTTTGGTGGTGTAAGAGATGCCATTAACTATGAAATAGAACGTCAAATAGAGGCAAAAGAGGATGGAACATATGATGAGATGGAACAACAAACACGAAGATGGGATGAAGAATCTGGAACAACTATTTATATGCGTAGTAAAGTAGATGCAATTGATTATAAATATTTTGTTGAACCAAATATTCCTAAGTTTAAAATTTCTAAAGAATGGTTAGAAGAAATAAGAAAAGCTATTCCTAAATTAGCTGGTGAGAGAAAAGAAATTTATATAAATGAATATAATTTATCAGATTATGATGCAACTAATTTAGTTAAAGAAAGAGAAATATCCGATTATTTTGAAGAAACTTTGAAAGAAGAGGTAGATCCTAAAATGGCTTCTAACTGGATTACTAGTGTTATTTTAGGTCATCTTAATAAAAATGATATTTCAATCAAACAAATCTTTGTAACACCAGTAATGCTTTCTGAATTAATTAAAATGGTTGATAGTGGTAAAATATCTTCAAAACAAGCAAAAGAAGTTTTATATAAAGCCTTAATGGATGAGAAGGAACCAAGTAAAATTGTTGAAGAAGAAGGTATGCAACAAATTGGTGATGAAGATTCAATTAAAACGATTGTTTTAGAAGTATTAGAAGAACAACCAAATGCGATTGAACAATATAAAAATGGAAGAACAAACATTGTAGATTTCTTGGTAGGTCAAGTTATGAAAAAAACAAGAGGTCAAGCAAATCCTGCTATGACAAGAACTATGATGATTGAAGAAATAGAAAAAAGATAGGTGAAATATGAAAATATTAAATTTAAAAGATGTTTATGAGAACATAGAAAATTATCTTGATAAAGAAATATCTTTAGAAGGATGGGTTAGAAATCATAGAAAACAAAAAGAATTTGGCTTTATTGAATTTTATGATGGAACAGCTTTTAAAAATATTCAATTAGTTTATGATAATAAATTAGAAGATTTTGATGAAATTACAAAATTACATATTGGTTCATCTATCAAGGTAGAAGGTAAGATAGTTAAATCTTTAGGAAAAGGTCAAGATTATGAGATCGTTGTAAGTAAAATTAAGTTAGAGGGTGATTGTCCAGAAGATTATCCTCTTCAACCAAAAAAACATACGAGAGAATTTTTAAGAGAAATAGCTTATTTAAGACCAAGAGCAAATTTATTTCAAGCCGTTTTTCGCATTCGTAGTCTTGCTGCAATGGCTATTCATACATATTTTCAAGAAAGAGGATATGTATATCTTCATGCTCCTCTAATAACTGGAAGTGACTGTGAAGGAGCAGGAGAAATGTTTCAAGTAACAACACTTGATTTAAATAAAATACCTAAAAATGAAAATGGTGAAATCGATTATAAAAAGGATTTCTTTGGTAAACCTTCATCTCTTACCGTATCTGGTCAATTACAAGGTGAAATATTTGCTATGGCTTTTAAAAAAGTTTATACATTCGGTCCAACTTTTAGAGCTGAAAATTCTAATACGAAGACACATGCTAGTGAGTTTTGGATGATTGAACCAGAAATAGCTTTTTGTAATTTAGATCAAGTTATGGACGTTGAGGAAGATATGTTACGTTATATTATTAACTATGTAATGGAACATGCAAAAGATGAAATGGCTTTCTTAGATCGTTTTGTTGAAAAGGGTTTAATTGAAAAATTAAAGGTAGTTCTTAATAATAAACCTGTTAGAATTACTCATAAAGAAGCAATTGATATTTTAATGAAAGCTGATGAAAAATTTGAATATGAACCAAAACAAGGAGAAGATTTAGCTAAAGAACACGAAAAATATTTAACTGAAAAATATTTTAAAGCACCTGTTTTTGTAACTGATTGGCCAAAAGATATTAAAGCCTTCTATATGCGATTAAATGATGATCAAGAAACAGTTGCTGCTGTTGATATGCTAGTTCCTGGTGCTGGTGAATTAATGGGTGGTTCTCAAAGAGAAGAGAGAATTGATATTTTAGAAAAACGTATGAAAGAATTAAATGTAGGTACAAAAGATTTAGATTGGTATTTAAATTTAAGAAAATATGGTGGATGTAAGCATTCTGGATTTGGAATGGGATTTGAACGTTTATTAATCTATTTGACAGGTGTTGAAAATATTCGTGATGTTATACCATTTCCTAGGACACCAAATAACCTAGATTTTTAAAGGAGTAGATTATAATGAATAAATATCGTACAAAGTATTGTGCAAAAATAACAGATAAAGACATAGAAAAAGAAGTAAGGGTAGCTGGTTGGATTGAAAACATTCGTGATCATGGTGGTGTTATTTTTGTTGATGTTCGTGATGAGTCAGGTGTTATTCAGTTAGTTAGTAATGACGATCATATTTTTGATGGTTTAACTAAAGAATCAACTGTTACTGTAAATGGAAAGATAAGAAAAAGATCAGAAGATGATTATAACTTAAAACTTAAAACTGGTAAATTAGAGTTATTAGTTGATAGTATTGAAGTGTTAGGAAAAGCAAAACATATTCTTCCTTTTGAGGTTATTACATCTCATGAAGTAAATGAAGAAGTGAGATTAAAATATCGTTATTTAGATTTAAGAAATCCTAAGGTTCATGACAATATTGTTTTTAGAAGTCAAGTTATTGATTATTTGAGAAGTAAAATGAAAGATTTAGGTTTCTTAGATATTCAAACTCCAATTTTAACTGTTTCGTCACCAGAAGGAGCAAGAGATTATATTGTTCCTTCAAGAAAGTATCATGGTAAATTTTATGCTTTACCTCAAGCCCCTCAAATTTTTAAGCAATTATTAATGGTAGGTGGTTTTGATAAGTATTTTCAAGTCGCACCTTGTTTTAGAGACGAAGATGCAAGAGCAGATCGTACAGCTGGTGAGTTTTATCAGTTAGATTTTGAAATGTCTTTTGCTACAGAAGAAGATGTTTACGAAATTGGTGAAGAAATCTTTTATGATACCTTTAAGAAGTTTACTGATAAAGAGGTAAGTCCAAGACCATTTAGAAGAATTTCATATCGTGAGTCTATGGAAAAATATGGAACTGATAAACCAGATTTAAGAAATCCACTTGAAATAATTGATTTAACTGAAACATTAAAAGATACAACTTTTAAACCATTTCAAAAGACAACAATAAAAGCCATAGCTGTTGATGATTTGGCTTCAAAATCTAATTCTTGGTTTAATGATTTAGTAGCTTATGCTAAAACAATTGGAATGCCAGGTATTGGATATATAACAGTGATGGATGATATGTCATTTAAAGGACCTATCGATAAATTTTTAACGGAAGAAGAAAGAGTAAAATTGATTGAAAAGGCTAATCTTAAAGCTGGAAGCGTATTATTTTTCATAGCTGATCGTAAATTTGCTGCAACTCTTGCTGGAAATATTAGAGATGAATTAGGAAGACGTTTAGATTTAATTAATAATAATAAATTTGAATTTTGTATTATTAATGATTTTCCAATGTATGAATACAATGAAGAAACTAAACATTATGATTTTACGCACAATCCATTTAGTATGCCACAAGGTGGACTTGATGCTTTAAATGGTGATAATTTAGAAGATGTTTTAGCTTATCAATTTGATTTCGTTTGTAATGGAATTGAAATGGCAAGTGGAGCTGTTAGAAATCATGATTTAGGTATTATGAGAAAAGCTTTTGAACTTGCTGGTTATAGTGAAGATGAATTAAAGGAAAAATTCAAATCTCTTTATACAGCCTTTAGTTATGGTGCGCCACCTCATGCAGGTATGGCACCTGGTATTGATAGAATGCTTATGTTAATGCGTGATCTTCCAAATATTCGTGAAACGAGTGCCTTCCCACTTGCAAGTAATGGTCAAGATGCTATGATGGGATGTCCAAGTGAAGTTACGGAAGCCCAACTTAGAGAAGTTCACATTAAAGTCAGATAATCTGACTTTTTTTCTTGACCAAAAATATAATGAATACTATAATTAAAATAGGTGGAAGTTATGAAAAATGAGATACTAAATTTTGTAAATTATCTTAAAAATATTCGAAAATATTCTCTAAATACAACCGAAAGTTATAATAAAGATTTAGAAATATTTTTTCTTTTTTGTGAATCTTCAAAAGTAAATGATATAAAACAGATAGATTATCAGTTTTTAAGAAAATATTTATCTTATTTATATAAATGCAATTATTCTAAAAAAAGTATATCACGTAATTTAAGTACATTAAGAAGTTTTTTTAAATACTTAATTTCAGAAAATAAAATAAATACCAATCCAATGTTACTTATATCAAATCCTAAACTAGATAAAAAATTACCTAAATTTTTGTATTATGAAGAATTAGAACAAATATTAAACATTCCAGATAAAAGTACACCTTTGGGTCAAAGAGATAGTTTAATATTAGAACTTTTGTATTCAACAGGGATAAGAGTTAGTGAACTTATTAATATTAAAATTAAAGATATAAATATGAATAATAGAACAATAAAAATATTGGGAAAAGGAAATAAAGAAAGATATGTTTTATTTGGATCATATTTAATAGAAATATTAAACTTATATTTGAAAGATGGACGAATTAAATTACAAAAAAAAGAAACTGATTATTTAATCCTAAATCATTTAGGTAATAAAATAACAGATAGGGGAGTTAGAGAAATAATAAATAAAATAATAAAAAAAGGAGAACTAGATTTCAATATTAGCCCCCATGTATTTAGGCATACGTTCGCAACACATATGTTAGAAAATGGAGCAGAACTTAGATGCGTTCAAGAATTGTTAGGACATGAAAATTTATCAACAACCGAAATATATACTCATGTTACAAATGAAAGATTAAGAAGTGTGTATTTGAGTACACATCCAAGAGCAAAGGAGTGAAAAAATGGCAAAATTATATTTTAAATATGGAACAATGGAATCAGGAAAATCAACTAAAATAATTCAGGAAGCTTATAATTATGATCGTAATAATAAATCAATAATTGTAGCTAAACCAATAATTGATTCAAAAGGAAACGATAAAATTGTATCAAGGATAGGTATTCAAAGGAAAATAGATGTCTATATTGAAAGCGATAATTTAAAAGAAATATATGAAAAAATAAATAAAGATACTTTTTGTATTTTAATAGATGAAGCCCAATTTCTTAATAAAAATCAAGTGTTTGAATTGTTTAAAATAACAAAACTTTTAGAAATACCTGTTATGTGTTATGGTTTAAAATCAAACTTTAAAGGGGAATTTTTTGAAGGTAGTGAGGCTCTTATGATTTATGCAGATTCATTAGAAGAAATAGTTACTATCTGTAGTTGTGGTAAAAAAGCAAGATTTAATGCTAGAAAAGTAAATGGTGACTTTGTAACTGATGGAGAAGATGTTTTAATTGATGGTTCAAATGAAAATGTTGAATATGTTCCTCTTTGTGGTGAATGCTATATAAAGAAGGTAAAGAAATTACAAAAGTAAAGAAATGTAAAATATTTAAGGAAAAATTGAATAATATTTAGTGATTTGTTATAATTTAAAATAGAAGGTAGGAGATAATTAATATGACAAAATTTGTATATTCGTTTGATGAAGGAAATAAAGATATGCGTGAAATACTTGGTGGAAAAGGTGCTAACTTAGCTGAAATGACAAGTATAGGATTACCTGTTCCTCAAGGTTTTACAGTTACAACAGAAGCATGTAATAAGTATTATGATGATCAAGAAACAATAAATGACAAAATAATTTCACAAATTTTTGAAAAACTTGCAAAATTAGAAGAAATTAGTGGTAAGAAAATAGGTGATCCTACAAACCCACTACTAGTATCTGTTAGAAGTGGGGCTCGTGCTTCAATGCCAGGAATGATGGATACAGTTCTTAATTTAGGACTTAATGATGAAGTTGTAGAAGGACTTTCTAAATTGACAGATAATAAAAGATTTGCATATGATTCATATCGTCGTTTTATCATGATGTTTGCCGATGTTGTTAAGGGATATGATAAAGCAAAATTCGAAAGATTGTTAGATAAAATAAAAGAAGAAAAAAATGCTCATTATGATACAGATTTAACAGCAGATGATATGGTTGAAGTAACTAATGAATTTAAAAAAGTTTATAAAGAAGTATCAAATGAGGATTTCCCACAAGATCCTAAAGTACAATTAATAGAAGCAATAAAGGCTGTGTTTAGATCATGGAATAATGATCGTGCTAATGTATATCGTAAAATGCATAATATTCCTTACAGTTGGGGAACAGCTGTTAATGTTCAAGAAATGGTTTATGGAAATAAAGGTCAAACATCTGGAACAGGTGTAGCGTTTACTCGAAATCCAGCAACAGGTGAAAATAAATTATACGGGGAATATTTAATTAATGCTCAAGGAGAAGATGTCGTTGCAGGTGTTAGAACTCCACAACCAATTGAAACATTAAAAGAAATTATGCCAGAAATTTATGAACAATTTGAAAAAATAGCTAAAACATTAGAAAATCATTATAAAGATATGCAAGATATGGAATTTACAATTGAAGATGGAAAATTATACATGCTTCAAACTCGTAATGGAAAAAGAACAGCTAAAGCAGCTTTAAAAATTGCAGTTGATTTAGTAAATTCTAATATGATAAGTAAAGAAGAAGCTATTTTAAAAGTTGAACCAGAATCTTTGGATCAATTGTTACATCCTAATTTTGATGAAGAAGAATTAAAAAATGCAACCGTGATTGCAACAGGACTTGCTGCATCACCAGGAGCAGGTTGTGGTAAATTATATTTTACAGCTGAAGAAGTTAGTTTAGCTAAAAAACGTGGTGAAAAATGTATTTTAGCTCGTTTAGAAACTTCTCCAGAAGATATTAAAGGAATGCAAGATGCTGAGGCTATTATAACCGTTAGAGGTGGAATGACTTCTCATGCTGCCGTTGTTGCACGTGGAATGGGAAGATGTTGTGTTTGTGGATGTGGAGATTTAGTTGTTGATGAAAATACTAAAACCTTAAAAACAAAAACAGGTGAGATATTTAAAGAAGGTGACTTTGTTTCAGTTGATGGTAGTACTGGTAAAGTATATAGTGGAAGTGTTAAAACTGTAGAACCAAAAATAAGTGGAGATTTTGAAATCTTTATGAATTGGGTTGATGAAATTAGAACTCTTTCAGTAAGAGCAAACGCTGATACGCCTAAAGATGCTTTACAAGCTAAAAAATTTGGAGCTGAAGGAATTGGACTTTGTAGAACAGAGCATATGTTCTTTGATAAAAACAGAATATTTGCTGTTAGACAAATGATAACTGCTAAAACATATGAACAAAGACAAGCAGCTTTAGATAAAATATTACCTATGCAACGTTCTGATTTTGAAGAATTATTTAGAACAATGGATAACTTACCAGTTATAATTAGATATTTAGATCCACCATTACATGAATTTTTACCAAAAACGGATGAAGAATTAAAGGAATTAGCTGTATCTCTTGATATGACATTTGAAGAGTTAAAAGATAGAGTTAGTGAATTAAAAGAATTTAATCCAATGATGGGACATCGTGGTTGTCGTCTAGCTATAACTTATCCAGAAATTGCACGCATGCAAACAAGAGCTGTTATAGAAGCGGCTATTAATGTAACAAAAGAAAATATTAAAGTTTCTCCAGAAATAATGATACCTTTAATTGGTGATGTTAATGAACTTAAATATGTAAAAAATATTGTTGATGAGACAGCAAAAGAAATAATTGAAAAATCAGGTATTGATTTAAAATATCAAGTTGGAACAATGATAGAAGTACCACGTGCTACTATTATTGCTGATGAAATTGCTAAATATGCAGAATTCTTTAGTTTTGGAACAAATGATTTAACACAAATGACTTATGGATTTTCAAGGGATGATGCTTCTAAATTTTTGAATGATTATTATAGTAAAAAAATATTTGAAAATGATCCTTTTGAAAGAATAGATCAAACTGGAGTTGGAGAATTTATGAAAATTGCAATTAGTAAAGCAAAACAAACACGACCAAATATTGAACTTGGTATATGTGGTGAACATGGTGGAGAACCAAGTAGTGTTGAATTTTGCCATAGAATAGGACTTAATTATGTGTCATGTTCTCCATTTAGAGTTCCAACAGCAAGACTTGCAGCTGCACAAGCCGCAATTAAAGCGAGAAAAAATTAGAACGCAAAAGCGTGAGACTAAAAAAATATGAAAGAACCGAAAGGTTCTTTTTTTGTTGAAATAAAAGGAATAGGTAGTTATGTAGCAATTATTATAATACATAAAAAAGGGTTAGCTAGTGTGATACTAGAATATAAAAAATTTTGAAAAAGAAGTAGCAATAAGGTTAGGGCTACTTTTTTTGTTGGAAGAAAAAATATAAAAAAGAAAGGAATGATGAAAATGTATTTTAAGAAACCAACACTAAACAATTTATCGCAAGGGGCTCGATTAGAGTATGTGAGAAGAATAAGACATATGGATATGGATGATGTCGCAGATTATTTTGGATTTGGAGGTAATGATCCACATAAGACATTTAATAGTTATGAGAATAACTATAGACATCCAAGTAAAGAAAGATTAAAAGATATAGCAGAATTATATGAAGTAAGTATTAATGCTATAAAAGAATATGATTTTAATAATCCAATTGATGTTATTTATAACTTAATGTGGTTAGAAGAAGAATTTCCATATTATGAAATTAACTTTGATACTGAAAGTTATGAACAAACAAAATACAATGAATTAGTTCAAACAGCAATTAATGAATGGAAAAAAATGAGAGATAAAAGAGAAAACTATGAAATATCAGATGAAGAATATCTCGATTGGAAATTGAATTTTGAAATCATAAGTACAGTAAATTAATAACAATAATGTATGATATAATATATTTAATGAAAGGAGACTTTCTATGAAAAAATATCTTAAAGATTATCCAAATTTAGTTGAAGAATGGAATTACAAAAAGAATGAAGAGTCGGGGCTTTTTTTAGATAAAATAACAAGTAAAAATGGAAATAAAGCTTGGTGGATATGTAAAAAATGCGAAGGCGAATGGTTTGCTACAATAGCAAGTCGAACAGATAATCATGGTTGTCCATACTGTTCTGGAAGATTGGTAAAAAAAGGAATAAACGATTTGGAAACTTTATGTCCTGAAATAGCCAGTGAGTGGCATCCAACAAAAAACGGTACCCTAAAACCTTATGAAGTTTCTATTAAATCATCAAAGAAAGTGTGGTGGTTGGGAAAATGCGGACATGAGTGGTGTGCATTAATTAGCAATAGAACAAACGGCTCTGGATGTCCTAATTGTAAATTATCAGCGGTTTCTTCTTTCCCTGAACAAGCTATTTATTATTATATGAAAAAAATTTATAGCGATACGCTTACTAGAGATACTCATTTAGGAGTAGAACTGGATATATATATTCCATCAATTAAAGTTGCTATTGAATACGATGGCGAAGCATGGCACAAAGGTAAGAAGAAAGAACATGATATTAAAAAAAATAATATATGTAATCAAAATAATATTAAGTTAATAAGAATTCGAGAAAAGAAATTAGATACTATTGAAGGTTGTATTTCAATAGTAAGAAAAGATTCGAATAGCGATAAATCGTTAGAAAAATGTATCAAGAATTTATTTAAAATATTAAATTTACCAATTGATAATATTAATATTTTAAGAGATACTCCTTTAATTTTAGAACAATATTCGGCAATTCAATTAAACAATAGCTTGGCAAAATGCTTTCCTGATATTGCCGATGAATGGCATCCAACAAAAAATGGAAATCTGACTCCAGATCAAATATCAAAAGGTTCAAGAAGAATTGTTTGGTGGTTGGGAAAATGTGGACATGAATATGAAATGGTTGTTAGTGAAAGAACAAATATAAGAAAAAATGGAAAAGCATACGGTTGTCCAGTATGTGCTGGAAAAAGAGTGCTAAAAGGTATTAATGATTTAAAAACGCTATATCCTTCTATTGCTAGTGAATGGGATTATGAAAAAAACGTAGGTATACCATCAGATTTTTTAGCTAATAGTAATCAAAATATTTGGTGGAGATGTTCTAAAGGACATTCTTGGAATGCTAAGATTCAATCAAGAACTCATGCAAAATCTAATTGCCCATATTGTAGTAATAAAAAAGTATTAAAAGGTTATAATGATTTGAAAACAGTTTGCCCTGAATTAGTAAAAGATTGGGATTATCAAAAAAATGATAAATTAAATATAAAGCCAGATGCTATTACTTTTGGAAGTAATAAGAGAGTGTGTTGGAAATGTCATTTGTGTGGACATGAGTGGGATACTTATGTATGTAGTAGAACCAAGAAAAAAACTAAATGTCCAAAATGTGGCAGAAAAAAATAATGGAAGGTGAAATAATGATTGATTTACCACAGACAAGAAGTATATCATTAAAAAGTTATATAGAAGATATAAAAAAGTCCATAAAAGATGGAAATTATTTATCAGTTTTATGTATATCATTAATAATACCTGATATATGCATTAATTATCTTGATTGGGATAACAAAGATGGGAAAGGATATAAAAAATGGATTGATAAATATATCACCGAAAGTTATTTGCCTTCAACCAAATATAATAGTAATCGTAAAAGACGCGAAATTGATGACATTAAATTTGATGGTAAAGCATGTTACTCATTAAGATGTTCTATATTACATGAAGGAACCACACCATTAGAAACTAAATTATTAAAAACAGAAGGAATAAAAAAGTATAAAACAATCCAACTATGTGTAAATAGTAAAAGTAATTTAGATTACCAATATGGTGAATTAAAGAGTTTAGTTACATCTCCAAATCACAAAGAATACTCTATGAGAATTAATGTAGTTAATTTTGCTAAAGAAATGATAGACGGATGTAATAAATTTCTTGAAGAAGAAAAAATAGATGATATAAGATTATTTACTATGATTGATTGGGATAATAGAAATGGTGAAATTATATTTACACCAAATTAGTAATAATTGATAGTTGTCAAATGTGCGATGAAGAAGTAGAAATACTTCTTTTTCTTTTACTCTTATCGCACCCTAAACTTATTTTTATAAAAATGATAATTTCTTTGTAGAGGTGATTTAATGAAAAGAAAGGTAGCAATATATGCTAGAGTTTCAACAGAACATGAAGCTCAATTATCTGCTTTAGATAATCAAGTTCAATACTATGATGAAATTTTAAAGAAAAATCCTGATTGGATTTTTTATGATAGATACATAGATGAAGGATTAAGTGGCACATCTACAAAGAAGAGAAAAAACTTTATGAGAATGATGGAGGATGCAAAAGCAGGAAGATTTGATTTGATAGTTACTCGTGAAGTATCAAGATTTGCAAGAAACACAGTTGATACATTACAAGAAACTAGAAAGTTAAAAAAGATTGGAGTAGAAGTATATTTTATAGATGATAATATTTGGACATTTAATGATGAAGATGGTGAATTAAAACTAACTATTATGGCAACACTTGCTCAAAATGAAAGTAAGAAAACTTCTCAAAGAGTTAAAGCTGGGCAATTGATATCATTTCAAAATGGAGTATTCTATGGAACTGGTAATATACTTGGGTATGATAAAGTTGGTAAAGATTTAATAATTAATGAAGATCAAGCTGAAATAATTAGATTTATTTATTCAGAATATTTAAATGGAAAAGGTACAGTTAAAATAGCAGATGAATTAACTGAAAGAGGAGCAATTACATCAACTGGATTATCAAGATGGAGTGCTGCTTATGTATCTAGAGTATTAAGAAATCCATTTTATTCAGGTACTATAGTTTATAGAAAATCTTATATACCAGATTATTTAGAACAAAAACCTAAAATGAATTATGGAGAATTAGAACAAGTAGTAGTTGAAGGTAGACATGAGCCAATTATATCTAAAGAAGATTTTAAGAAAGTTCAACAAATTATGGATAGTCATTCTAAATCAATAAAATTGGGTAGAAGACAAGCAACTGGAGTAGCTAAAAATATATGGAGTAAAAAATTAGTATGTGAATGTGGAGCTAATTTTAACAGAAAGATATATCATAAAAATAAAAATGAAACAACATATTGTTATGTTTGTTATAACAAGAAAATGAGACCAAAGAATAGATATAAAGATAGTTGTGAAGTTAAAGAAGTGCAAGAATGGAAATTACAATATATGGCTGAAACAATATTTAGAAATCTTATACAAGATACAAATAATCGAAAAGAATTATATGATAGATTAATGAAAGGAGTGAATATAGACGAACATCCGGAGATTAAAATAAAAAAGCGAATTGATAAATTAAATCAGTTGATAGAAAATGAATCATCAAAGCTAGATAGATTAATTGATACATATTTAGATGAAACTATAGATGTAACGATGTATGATATGTTTCAAAAGAAAGTATCAAGTAGAATAGAAAAATATAAAATAGAAAAGATTGAATTAGAAAAACAGTGTGAATCTATAGAACCATTAGAAGTAAGAATAGAAAATGTAAAAAAGAAGATAAGAAGATTATTAGATATTAGCTATAATGGTGTAGATGAAAAAATAATAGAAGAATTTGTAGATAAAATAATAGTTCATAAAGATTACTTTGAATGGAAGTTTAATTTTATGAATGAACCAATAAAATTAGTAATTAGCGGTAAGAGTAAAGCGGATTGCTTGTTAAAAGAAATATAAGATTGGGGATGAATTATTATAAAAACATGTTATAATAATAAACAAGTTGTGAAGCATAGGGGAGTGATGGATGCTTGAAAAAGATTAGAAACGAGATAAAAAAGATTAAATGGGAATTGAATAATTTCCTGTTAAAAAATGAACATAAGTGGAGACCATTATTAAAGAATAGTGGCATAATATTTCGCGTGATATTATATATTTCTATTTACTTTATTTGTTTAAATTATTTGAAAGTTATTGAAGTATCATTTAAACCATTTAAGTTTATAATTAATAGTGTAGAATACACTGAAACTATCAGAGAATTAGTTATTGCCCAAGTTGGGAGTACATTCTTAACAACAGCAATTATTTCATTGATTTCAAGCATTGATGATAAAAGAATATTTGGTGAAAAAATAACTAATTTATTATTCGGAAAAAAATTATTAAAATTTCATTTACCAGTTTTTGCATTATATATATCTTTAATTATAAATGTTGTATTAATTATAGTTGGACAAAACGCCAATTTAATTTTGGCATTAACTCTTTTTTCATTTCTAGATTTAATATATATTGTTACAAATGTTGGAAGCATATTTTTATCTACTAAAAAATATAAGGATATTTTATTTGTAAAATATTATAAAGAGTGTGAAAAAAACATTATTAATAATACTATACCAAGAAATTATAATTCACGTTTGCTAGTTAATTTGAAAGAAGAAACGATAAAATTGATAGCTAATAGTGATGTATCATATGTAAAAAATATAAATATGTATAAAGTTTTGATAGATAGATTGTTATTTAATATGCCAAAGGATCTACAAAAGTATCATTTAGATATGACATATGCACCAAGCATAATAAATGATTTTATAGAAATTATTGAACATTTTATTTACTTTAATGATACAACAAGGGCAATTCAATATTATTATTGGTTGTTATCAAGATTTAATTATCATAATGTTTATATTTGTTATGGAAAAATAAACTCTATACCTAAAATGCTTTTTAACAAAATAAACGATTTTAAAAATGAATATGAATTGATGTCATATTTAGATTATTTATCTCCAGTTATAACAGAAATCGAGATGCAAGAACATTTTGCATTAAAAAATGATTTTTCATATATTAATAAACCATATTTAACTGTGTATCATTATAAGTGCAGTTATTTTGGATTAATATATGAAAATATAAAAAATAATAAATATTTGAGTTATAAAGAAAAAATTAACGCACTTACTAATATTTATGAGATATTCAGATTATCTGCTCATAATGGATGTAATATGGTAAGAGATATAACAAGTTTTTCTTATACATTAAAAATCCCAGATAAAAGAGAAATGAATCCTTCAATAGTAGGCCAAGCAACGGCTTTCTTATTAATGAAAACGTTACTTTATAAAGATGAACGTAGTTTTAGATTATTTTTGGGTATGAACATAGAAGCGTCAGAAATGCGATTTGCAATTCATACAGTTATATTATCTTTAATAAATATTGAAAACATGAAAGAAAACGAAAATATATATAGTGATTTTTATGGTTTAGATTTAGACTTTTGTAAAGAGATGATAGAAAAAAATATAGAGGAAATGATTAAAACTGAATTATGGATGGGCAATAGTATTATTGAAGAAGTACAAAAAAGTTATGATTTTATTTATAAAACATGCAGCCGTAAGCAAGATGAATGTGATCTATCAATATACCATCTTTATAAATATGATGAAGAATTGATCAACCAATATTTTGATACATTCTGTAAAAAATATAAATTAAAAATTAATATTAAAAATAATAAAAAAAAGAATT
>OLQO01000139.1_pt1 | contig 72248 bp, 72 predicted proteins | sample 1672281 | NCBI WGS metagenome assembly OLQO01 (sample SAMEA3136667, study PRJEB25190) | human gut metagenome | biome: human gut; feature: human-associated habitat; material: faeces | place: Austria | collected 2013
TTGACGGGCTTGTGTATGATGAACAGGACAACTCTATCGCTAAGAAAGAGTCATGTGATAGAATTGTTGAGCTTCCAAGCGATGGCTTTTTGTTTCCTCTTTTCAATGATCGTGCGCCTGATATCAACGGAGTGCTTTACTACACGAAAAACGCAAAAAAGCCGAACACTTCCGTTGTGGAAGAACTTCTGGGTTGTGAGTTCTCAATGACCTGTCAGAACGAAAAGGAAACTTTCAAGGATATTCTGACAAACGTTGTGGGCGACGAGCTTGATTATGGCCTTATCACCGCAGTGAACGATAAGATTTCCACATTCGTTGACCAGAACGCACACGAGACTGAGATCCCGACCATTGACGAGCATAAACTTTCATCAATTCTGTGGGAGGCTGGTGTTAGTCAGGTTAAGCTGGCAAAGCTGCATGGTGTGTATGAAACTGCTATGCACGGCAAGATTTTCAGGGCTGTAAATCTTGTCGAGGACAAGGTAACGATATCAGGAATGGGATTCAAGATGACCGTAGACAATTATCACAAAGGTGACGTATCTACAGCAATAGGTAAGGTTATATTCGGTGTTGCTGATACGGCTGTTGACGTGAATGGTATCGGTATTAAAATGGACGGTGTTACCAGATGAAAAATGAATATTACAATTTGAGGAGGGGTAAAAAATGGTTGAAATCAAATTAAAACCTGGAATGAAGTTTAAATACAAGGGTATAGACTTTATATGCATCGACATTATCAACGGTAACTACTTAGCGATAACGGCTAAGTGTTGGTGCATAAAGCGTTTTAACGAAAAATACGAAGACGGCTGCAACAATTGGAGAAAATCAACTCTTCGCCGTTTTCTTAACGAAGATGTACTCGAAGAACATTTTAACACGGAACATCTTATGAAGCAAACGTCTGACCTTGTCGCCGATAACGGTGACAAAGCTTACGGCACTTGTGAAGATTATATAACGCTGCTCACTTGCGACCAGTACCGCAAGTATAGAGACTATGTACCGCTGTTTGAAGAGTGTATGTGGACGCTCACTCCTTGGAGGTGCGACACCGGCAACGCTAACTACGTGCGTCACGTCAACCCGGCAGGAGCTATCTACAGCTACGGTGCGAGCAACAGTTTCGGGCTCGCTCCGGCTTGCTTATTTAATTCACAGGCACTTAGGGCTGAATATTCCAGTGTCAGATTGGTGGGGATAGAATGACAAAAATCAAACCCGAATACATATTCCCACTGTTGCTGATTCTGCTGGACGTGGGAGCGGCAGTTATATACGCTGTGCAGAAAGACTACAAAAAAGCTGTCTACTGGCTAGCGGCGGCAGTGTTAAATGTTACGGTGACTTTTTAGGAGGCTATATAGATAGTGCAAAAGAACAAAAGGCTATCGAACGTCTGAAAACGTTTGAACCTGCGGACGGATATTATTTAGCGTATAGCGGTGGAAAAGATAGTGACTGTATCAAAATTTTGGCACAACTCGCAGGCGTTAAATTTGAAGCAGTACATAATCTGACAACTGTTGATGCACCCGAAACTGTGAGATATGTTCAATCTCAATCAGATGTGAGAATAGATAAATCGTTTGACAAGAACGGCACTCATGTTACTATGTGGACTTTGATTGTAAAAAAACTAATGCCTCCGACACGCCTTGCAAGATATTGCTGTAGCGAATTAAAAGAACGTGGCGGCATAGGACGTGTTGTTGTTACTGGTGTTAGGTGGTCTGAAAGTCAACGCCGCAAAGAAACGTCAGATGTGGTTAAAATTATTGGTAAACCTAAATCAACGTTGAAAACTGCTGATGAAATAGGCATTGAATATCATCAAACTTATCAGGGTGGACTAATTCTTAATGATGATAATGATAAAAACCGCAGGTTGGTCGAACACTGCTATCGCACTACGAAAACTATGGTAAACCCTATAGTTGATTGGTCTGATGATGATGTGTGGGATTTTTTGCACTACTATGGTTGCAAATCAAATCCACTGTATGAATGCGGATTTAATCGTATAGGTTGCATTGGCTGTCCTATGGCTGGAAAACATAAATACGTTGAATTTGAACGATATCCGAAATACAAACAAAATTATATAACGGCATTTGATAGAATGCTAGAACGTAGAAAACAGCTTGGAAGAGCTGCTAAAATGTCATGGCAAACAGGTCAAGACGTTTTTCGCTGGTGGCTAGGCGAAGATTTTAACCAGCTGACATTTGATGATTTGGAGGTATAACATATGTCAAGATATATTGACGCAGAAAAGTTAAAGTGTTCTATTGATTCGGAAACAGACAGCATATTTGATTGGGATATGACCATAGAAGAACTTTATTATAACCTGTGCAAACTGGTTGATGATGAACCTACCGCAGACGTGCAGGAGGTACAGCATGGAGAATGGAAAAATCAAGAACCAGGATATCGTATTGCAGACTTTATGTGTAGTGTTTGTCATTCTGAGAGTGATAAATTATTTGATTACTGCCCTGACTGCGGAGCTAGAATGGAGGGTGACAGCAATGGATAAAACCTGTTCAAATTGCAAACACGCAATAGGCTTCGGTCCTCAGCATGACAAGGTACTATATACTTTTTGCGCAAAGCGAAGTGATGTCGCAAAGATTAAATTTCTCGTAGTGAACAGAAAGGATAAATGCAATGCGTGGGAGAAAAGGAGTGATAACAATGCGTAAGATACTATCTACATTCACAGTTGATTTTGACAACGTTTATGGCGAAGAACTATAAATTGACGGAAACGTTTATGACAATCCCGAACTCTTGAAAGGTGGTATATAAATGGACATCAAAAAAATCATAAACAATTTTGTTGAAGCACACACTGACGAAATTGAAGCGGCAATCCGCTCTGCGTTGTCAGAAGAAAAATCGATAAATGAAATCAAAGCAGGAGACCACTTTGAATACAAAGGTATCGAATGGGTTTGCCTTGATGTAGGAAACGAAACTGCTTTTGCAGTGACCGCTAAGGTAATCGCCAATATGCCGTTTAACAATGAATATGAGGACGGTTGTAACAACTGGAGAACATCATCACTTAGAAAATGGCTTAACGGTGAATTTCTTGACAAGAATTTTGACAAAGGTGCACTGCTAGCCGATTTCTCTACCTTGACAGCAGATAACGGCGACGATAAGTACGGTGTCGTTGAAGACTATGTCACACTTATCGATTGCGAACAGTACAGAAAATACAGAAAATTTATGCCTAAGTATGATGATTGGGTATGGACGCTTACCCCTCGTTCTTGTACCGTCGGCCACGCCAGCACCGTGCGTAGTATCTCTCAGTCAAGAGAGTTGAGCAGCAGCCATGCGAGCATCACTTACGGAGTCGCCCCCGCTTGTTTGTTTAACCTCAACTATCTCTCATCTTGCTGGCAGGCACACATAATCACACATAAGCGAGGTAATTCCATATGACCAACAGAAAAATCAGAGACTACCAGCGAAACCGCAAGCTCAAAGGCATCATCGATGCAAATTTCAAGACCTTTGCGACTGTGACAATAGCTCTCAAACAGCTGTTTCCACACGACTGGTACAAAAAAACCATAACTGACTTTACAACATCGTATGCCGAATTTACGGCGCATATGAACGACTATGATGCAGAAGCATACGATTTCCGCGTTGAAGATTCTTGCCGCAAGCTGAACATCAGTGACAGCGACACCTACGATATTATTTTCAGGCTTAACAGCAAGCTCCCTGCTGAGATTTTTCTAGCGTTGCAAAACAACTTGAAATGTATGCTGATACATTTGCGCTTGAATTGCAGCATCGGCTCACAGAGATACGCAAAACTAATTGCATATCTAAAATCAGACGCCAAGATATGCGGACAAGCAGATCTTACAGCACTCGGCTTATCGTTCGACGACGACGTTGACTATCGTAAACTCAAATCTAAAACCGAGCAACCGACTTATTCCGACGGAATTAAAGCTCAGCAAATACTGAAAGCACTGAAAGCATACCAAGACGAGGTGATTAAATGTCAGCAACAGCTTTCGAGCAAATCAAAGAACGACTTACCTGCGTCGAGTACGCACGCAGGATAGGTCTTGCAATAAACAAACCAGGAGACAGATGTGTATCCCCTTTGCGGTCTTCAGCAAACAACAAGTCATCGTTCGTTGTCTACGACGACTATTACTATGACCACGGAGACTCCAAGGGCGGTGACGTTATCGACTTCTGCGCCAACTGTGAGTTCAACGGGAACCGATCAGAGGCACTCCATAAACTCGCAGATCTCACAGGAGTAACCCTCAACTATCAGACGGACAATTGGAAATCCGCACTTGATTCTCGTACAAAACTTGTTGAGAAGTGGCACTCTCAGCTGCGCCCCGAGGATATCGACTATCTGCATGGCCGTAACATTAACGATCAGACCATTAACCGCCTGAAAATCGGCTACACAGGCGAGGGCTATCGCGTAGAGCTCCCCGACAAAATAGCTGAACACTATGCTGCTAATCGTATATGTATCCCATATTTCAAAAACGGATATATAGCTTCCTGGAACGCCCGTGCAACGTCAGATGTGCAGAAGGTCAAGTATCTCAAGCCACCAGCTTCAGACAACTCTGACCGAGCTGTCATCTGGGGTATGCACACACTCAATCGCACGTCGAGCAACCTCCCTCTCGTTATCTGTGAGGGAGCGTTTGACGCTTTAAGCTATGAGCAGGAAAACTATCCGATACTAGCGACTATGGGCGGAGCTTTCAGCAAATCTAATCGCGAACAGCTTCCTGTGGTAATCTCAGCCGCTAAGCAGTTTCCATATGTCCTGCTTAGTTTCGACAACGACGAGCCTGGCAGAAAATTCACTCTTAAACTTGGCAAGCAACTATTCTCACACCGCATACCTTTCAAGGTAGCGGCTATCCCACCTGCATTCAAGGACGTGTCTGAATATTACTCGCACGGCTATCCACTTGCAGATCTCGTTGACAACGCAACACCAGGCGTCAATGAACTTGCCAAGCGACTTGCAGACCGCGAAGAGCTCAAGCAGTTCTGCCACGAAGCCGCACGCTGGGTAGCCAAGCCTGAGCTATCAGATTTATTCTCTGCTATCCGTGAGAACATCTCAATATACCGCCCTGAGATGTCAAGCGACTATCTCAACGAGCTACGCAAGTCCTGCTTCGCATCCCCTAACGAGGATATCATAGCCAAATACGTTGCCAAGCGACATAATCTCAGATATCTTGCCAACGTGGGCTTCTACGAATATTCACATGGCTACTGGCAAGCTCTCGATGATGATGTCATCGGCGGTTACATATCCCGTGAGCTGGGTTCATATCGCACAGGCAGCAAGCTCACATCAATCACGAAGCTTCTCCGCACCGACTGTATAACTCAAGAGCAGTTTAATAAGCAACCTCTCCTGAGCTTCATCAACGGCACGCTAGACCTCAGAGACCTCACATTTCGTGAGCACTCCCCGTCTGATATGCTCACGGTACAGTTCAATTTTCCATACGTCCCCGGCACAACGTCTGAACGCTGGAACAAATTCATATACGACGTTTCAGCCGGTGACGCTAAGCGTATGTCGCTCTTGCAGGAGATAGCAGGATATATTCTCTATACAGATTGCTCCTTGCAGTCATGTGCCTTTCTTCTCGGTGAGGGCTCAAACGGCAAGTCCGTGTATATTGAAACCCTGCAATCCATTTTCCCGAAAGACGCTCAAACGACTTTCGAGCTGTCAGGTCTTGTTGAGGACTTCAAGCGCATTAAGCTGATGAACTCTCTCGTCAACTTCGGCGAGGAAACCAACACAGACGTTAAGGGCGCAGAGTCCGTTTTCAAGCAAGTCGTTGCAGGCGGTGCTATCTCAGGCTGTTTCAAGCATAAGGATTTTGTGGACTTTATTCCACGAACAAAATTTATCTTTGCGTGCAACAATATTCCGCACTTCAAGGATTTCTCATATGGCCTTGAGCGTCGTATGCTGTTCGTTAAATTCTCACGCCGCTTTGTGGACGATCCAGACCCGAGCAAGCCGAACGAAATGAAAGCTGACCGCACTCTCAAGGACAAGCTCCTTGAAGACAAGCCTGCGATTTTCAATTGGATACTCGAAGGCTATAACCGTCTCAGACAAACCAGCGCATTCACTGTAACGGACGACTCTGAGGACCTTAAACAATCCTTCCGCGAGGTTATCAACCCTGTTTCGGAGTTTGTTTCCGAAGAGCCGTATGCTGAGTTTTTTAATACTCAAAGCACCGACTATATCAGCAACACAAAGCTGTATCAGTTTTACCGCACATGGTGTGAAGAAACAGGTCATCACGCCAAGGCTCTTTCGTCATTCAGCAGAGAGTTCAAGCGACTTACCGAAGATAAGTTAATTGCCGTGCGGAACACGAAAGAGCGAGGCTATCAGCTCAAGGATTCTCAGCAGAAAATCAGCATCTATAACGGCGACGGCTTTGATGAACTTCTCTGACCGCCAATGATAGCCGCCCATGACAGATGTATCTGCGCAATCCGACATGTTATCCGTCATAATCCGTCATGGGTTCTCCCTTGTTAACAATTAATTCACAAAGCGCACGTTTGTTCTTGCTTATGACAGATATAAAACCACATCTGTCATGGGTAATCCGTCATCTGTCATAGCCCCTATATTCCTAGCTTTGCGGGGTGCTTATGACAGCATGACAGATACTTTATATAAAGTACAAATATTAATAAATATAAATACATATAGAAAAAACGAAATTTTGTCATAAAGTCATGTCATTCCGTCATATCCGTCATAAGGAGGTTTTATAATGTCCAATTACGCCGATTATCTCAGCTGCATTTCAGACCCGCATATCTATGCTGTGATGAAATGTATTTACATTCAAAAGCTCACGCAAGAACAAACTGCCGAGCAACTTTGTATCTCACCATCGACTGTCTATCGTATCCACAAGGTAGGCTGTCGCACGATCAATGAAATCATTCAAGGAGGTGCTCAGAATGGCAAGACCAGTGCCGTCAAATAAAAAACTGCTTGCACAGTATGAGGACAAGTCATTCATCGGAAAGATAGTTTCTGAAACACTCGTTGCCTATAAACAGCCAAAAGTAAAGTCAAATGCTGAACTTGCTCAGCGACTATCAGATTATTTTACTTTCTGCGCTCAAAACAATGTGATACCTACTGTTGAGGAAATGTGCCTTTATACAGGATATGCCATTCAAACAATCTGGGATTGGGAAAAGGGAAACAGTCACCCGTTTAAGGATACGGAGTTAAACCTTACAACAGCGGAAATCATCAAAAAAGCTAAGGCATTTATGCGAGTTTTTGATGCGAAATTAGTCGTTTCTGGCAAGATGAATCCCGTCACTTACATCTTCCGTGCAAAGAACTACTACGGAATGACCGACAAGCAGGAAGTTGAGGTCACAAAAACCAATCAGCTTGGCGACAACATGACCGATGATGAACTCGCAAAGAAGCTCATGAAAGAAACTGAGGTCATAGACGTTGAAGCGTCAGAAGCTGAGGAATAGCAAGCGACTATCACTCACGCATCAAGCGACTAGCAAGCGACTATGCCGAGCGACTATCAAACGCACACGAAAACGTAAAAATTTTTACACGCAATAGTCGAAATAAATATGAGCAGAAAATCGGCAAGAAAACAGCCGAAAACACGCCGCCTGAGGGGTTGACCTTTGGGCGGCGGTGTTTTTATCGGAAAATCACGCACACGCCACAAGGCAGCCAGCAAGCCCCGTATGCCGTTTTAATGTTTAGGGCGGTAGTTTTATAGGCGACGTGCTAGAACGTCACAGGGCGCACGCTAGGGGCATTGTAGAACGTCATAACAATAACAATACTGCAAAGATATCGCCGCTAGACCGTCCAGCACGTCGCAAGAGCCACGGAACAGCGTTGAGCCGTAAAGGTATAGGGGGATGACGTCGGACCGCATATGCGGGTGAATAGGTGGCAAGGGGTGGAACAGAACAGCAACGCCCGCCCCGCAATCAGCGGAACAGGCAAAAAAGAAGCCCACCAAAGCCGAAACCTTGGCGGGTAAAAATATAGGGGGCTGATACCGTCAACCCCCTAGAGCGGTTATTTATAGCGCTTCGCCGTTCTGATAACCACCAGAACGGGAAGCAGAAGCAGAGCGATTATTAGCATACGGTCACCGCCTATTCTGCCAGTCCGTCAAGATATGCGGCGCAGGCTTTTGGCGTTTCTCCACCGCCGAACAATCGGCGGACGCCACCGCCTGCATTTATGCGGCGGTCTACTGCATAGCCGCATAGGTCGCGGTATATCTGTATAGCGCCGATATCTTTGGCGCTGAGGTTGTGGGCGGCGTTGATAGCTGCCGCCCTGCGTTTCAGTTCGTTAAATGTAATGCGTGTCATATAATCGCCCCCCTTTTTATTCTGCTAGCCTGCAAACCATTTTGCAGGCCTGATATAGTGCCCTAGCCTGCACATCTAGCCAATCTTCACGGCTGTTCGGACGGCGTGCGCCGTTGCGTGTGCGTTTCAGTTCGGACGGCGTGCAGAGGGTGGCGGCGATATCGCCGTTATATATCAGGCTACAGCCGCCCCAGCTATAGACGTTCCAATTATCAGCACCGTTAAGTGCGGCGGTTTCGAGATCGTGACGGGTTGCGATCGCCATGTCAATGCGATGTTCTGCTTCCGCTGTGGCGATGTTGTTTAGGATTTCATCGGCGTATGTTTTTACGCCTGCACTCCATGCGCTGCGCGTTCTGATGTTATCGATTGCGTTTCTGATTTCGCTGATAGTTTTCATAGTGTTATACCTCCTGTTATTCGTTAATCGTGTAGCTGTATGGCTTGCCGTCCTCGGCTCTGCGTGCGGCGCATATTGGGATGCCGTGCATATTCGTTATTAACACGCTGTCTCCGCCGAGGTTCTGCAGGTGTTTCGCTGCGTTTCTGCTGGTGCTGATGATCGTGTTTCTGTAACCGTAGTGTACTAGATAGTTTTTCATGTTTTACCTCCTGCCCTGTGGGCTGTCTTGCTGTGGTTTTTGTTTCTGTTATTATAATATCAGATATTTCTGATATTGTCAACCCTTTTTAATCAGTTTTTTTTGATATTTTTTAACTTTGTTGAATATGTACAAAAAATCAAAAGATATTGCACACATTTACACAAACAAGATCATAGAAAACAGCTGCTATTATTATATATACCTTTATAAACGAAAAAAGACCCACCCCCGGGGGTCTTGCAAGACGGACCCGCCCCCTTCACTCAACCCCCCGACTAGAAAAAATATAAAAAAGGGGTTGACACAAACAGATATATCTGATATAATATAAGCAACAAAGTAACGGAGGTAGTAACAATGAACATTTGCAAAATAATCGCCAGCGTCATGGCAGACACGAAGACGACGCAAAAATCGCTATTGCTCAAAATCAATGCACTTGCCGGCAAGCAGGTGATAAAGTCACAATCGGTTGTTTCCGAAAGGTTGAAAAACAAGAACATTGGCGTTGATAAAGCATTTGAAATGTTAGACGCAATGGGTTATGAAATAATCATACAGCCAAAAAGCACGCGTGGCAAAAGAGCAACGGGATCATATGTGATAACAAAAGAGGATGAGCAGGAAGAAGAATAATGAATGGAGAAACAGCAGGTCAGGCAGGGTGAACAGCAGTAAGCATAAAGGGTGATGTGCAATGGTATACGGATATGCAAGAGTCAGCTCCGTAGGACAGATAGACGGAAACAGCTTTGAAGACCAAGAGAAGCTGATAAAAAGCAACTATCCAGATGCAGAAATACATTTGGAACAGGGTTCAGGTGCAAAGGAGCGCAAGGTTCTGAACGAAATAATGGATAAGGCGGTTTCAGGCGACACGATAGTAGTTACAAAGCTTGACCGCTTCTGCAGGTCAACAGCGTTAGGCTTGGAGTATATCGAGCGCATGAGAGCAAAAGGTGTCAAGATACACATACTCAACATGGGTCTGATAGAAAACACACCGATAGGCAAGCTGATTGTCACAAACCTGTTGGCATTTGCCGAGTTTGAGAGAGCGATGATACTTGAACGAACGCAATCAGGCAAAGCCATTGCGCGGCAAAAAGAGGGCTACCAGGAAGGTAGACCGAAAACTGTAAACATACCTGATGAGGTAAAGCAAAAGGTCGATAGCGGAGAAATGACAGTAGCCGCCGCCTGCCGAGAGCTTGGTATAAGCCGTTCAACGTGGTATAATGAAATGAGAGCAGCAAGATAAGAGCAGAACGATAGCAGCAGAACGATAATAAAAAGATAGAGCGTGCCAAGTGCCGAGTGCCAAGTGCCACATAGCTGACGATGAAAGGAGGCTAGTTGTGTGGCACTATTTTTATGCCATGCAGAAAAAGTATGATAGACCTGACAGTAGTAGGCAACAGAGCGTTAAGTAAAGAAGATATGTTTAAGCTTGCTCAAAAGCAGGCAAATGGTGAGTTGAAAACAGAACAGCTCCTGCTAGAAACGTTAAAGGTTCAGGACGAAAAGAAGAAGCCGATGATAAAGGCGGCAAAGCATAGCTATGAGAGCGCAATGAGAAAAACAAGCGAGCTTGCAAAAGCAGGCAAGGCAAAACTCGCAAAAGAGTGGTATGACCTCGCTCACAAATTCGTGCTGTGGGCAGGCGACAGCGATTTTGACGCATATATGCTGGCTTCGGAATGGAACAGAGAACCAAGCGCTAAGTTCTGGGCACCAAGGAGAGCTGTTCTTGAGGGCAAGCACAAGTTGGCAACGCAGATACAGGAGTTCATAGACGATGAGGACGCCCTGTTTCTGAGCTTGAGCACGCCCCCAGGTGCAGGCAAGAGTACGCTTATAAAGTTTCTGCTGTCATACATTGCAGGACTGTTTCCGCAGTCTGCGAACATATACACGTCATACTCCGACGGAATGTCGAAAATGATGTATGACAGTGTGGTATCAATGCTAACGGACACAAGCGAATATGGGCACAACGATATATTCGACAATGGTATGCCTACATTGAGTGCAGAGTACAACACTATATCGTACAGGAAGAAAGGCGACTTCCCTACTATCGGAGTTATCTCCCTGGGCGGTTCGGTAACGGGTCGAACGAGAGCAAATAAGTTCATGATAACAGATGACCTCGTAAAAAATGCGGAAGTGGCAAGAAACCCGCAAAGGCTTGAAACGCTGTGGCAGGATTACAGAGATACGCTGACAACCCGACAGATAGGCGATAATGTAAAGCAAATAATGCTCGGTACGATATGGAGCTTGCATGACCCTATCAGCCGAATGCGAACTGATCATGAGGGAGATCCACGATATAGATTTATTGCGATACCCGTATGTGATGATAACGGCCATAGTAATTTCAATTACAACTGTGCGGACAGATACACAGATAAAAAAATTCGTGACATAAAAGCAGACATAGATAATGTCACATTTAGTTGCCTGTATATGCAGCAACCTATGGAACGTGAAGGTCTGCTCTTCCATAAGGACGAAATGAACTGGTATAACGGAACACTGCCTGACGGCTCTGCAAGAAGAATAGCTGTGTGTGATGTAGCATGGGGCGGTGACTATCTGGCAATGCCGATAGGATATCTGTATGAGGACGGCAGTTTATTTTTGCAAGACGTGGTGTTCAGCAAGGGAGATAAAAAAGTCACACAGCCAATGGTTGTGGCAAAGAGCATACAGCATCAGATACATCAAGAGAGGTTTGAAGGTAATAACGGTGGCGGCGAATATGCGGACGAGATAGATAAGCAGCTGAGAGCACAAAACGTCCACATAAACATCAGCAGTAAACGTGCGTCGACAGCACAGAGCAAGCTCAGCCGAATATTGCAGTATGCACCTGACATAAAACAGGTGTATTATCGCAACGATAACGGCAGAGGTGAGATGTACGATAAATTTCTGGAAAACCTGTTTGCGTTTAATCAGAGCGGTAAAAACACACATGATGACGCCCCCGACAGCATGGCACAGCTGTGTGCATTTGCAACAAATGGCGTAGGCGCAAGTGTGGAGATTATCAAGAGGATTATATAGGTGGCAGACGCTGAAAATAAGTAGTACATATTGCACAAAAATGTTGAAAAATATTTTACATAGTGTGAAGTGGAAAAAGTTGAAAAGTAGTATTATAATAAGCTTGTCAGGAGGGATAGGTAATGGATAATAGGCGCATAGATGTATATTGTCCGAGCTGTGCGGCGGCAGGCATAAAGCGAAAGCTTATGGAAGTCGATAATGACGCAAAGGGCATTATCTATCCATACTGCAAGGGCTGTAAGAAAAACGTTGCAGTTAAATTGCCCATAAGTGCTGAAAAGCACCTCCGTTAAGTTAATTTACGGGGCGAAAGCCCCGTATGTTCCGCAAAGTCAGAGTGGGTGCAATCCCCACACGGAACACCAAGCCTGTTATACAGTTCGTAGACCGAGAACGTAAAATATCGGTATCGTATAACTTAAAAACCTGCACACTTTGGCTGTGCGTCGTCGGGTGGAATAGCCGAGGTTTCGTTTTTTGATGCCAAGTTTTTCATCTACCATAAGAGGAAAAACAGCGTATGCAGGTTCAGAGGGCTATACTTAAAGCTTGCACCAGAGTCGGCGTGCTTCCGACACAAAATAATGGCACTTCTTGAATTTTACATTGCCAACGCCTGCTCGTAAGGGTGGGCGTTCGGGCAGGGTCTGAAAGCCGTATCCCCATACTGCGGCTTTCGATTTGCAGGTTGAGAGCGCACGAACTTAAAGCCTGCACCAGTGAAACTACTCCGCATAGTCATGAATATGTGTTGCTGTAAGTGTAATCGGAGTTAATGGCTTACAGGACAGCCTGACGTTAACGGGACCTAGCCGCAAGGGCTGAGCAGGCAGCGGCAAGAATGCAGGTTGAGAGCGTGCCAGCTTGATATCTGCTCCATTTGGCAGCTGCTATCCTCTCCAGGTATCACCCACAAAGCAGTTGTCATGCAAGCTTGTCCAGGCTTGATCTCCTTTCTGTTTTTACAGCGGCGGTAACACGCCGCACATGTCGACTGACAGTGTGAGCCTGAAAGTCGGCACCATAAGAAACTTTACAACAAAATAACAAATTTTATTTACCTGAGTGCATAACGGGCTGACAACTCGCTCAGAAATCGACAACCGGAGGTGTCTTGTGTGTACGGATACGTTCGCAAGGGGGCTTATTAATAGCTGTGAGGCTATCAATGGAGAGAGCATTCTCAATCGAAGTCGGTTGTGCACATAAAATGTATAGTCAAAGGCTTTGCAAACTTGCCGTCAGAATAATAGACGGTCTCTGTGAGACAATAAGCCCATAAGCTGTGAGCTGGTGCTTGCAAGCCAATGTGGGTAATACCAAAACAATCTGATAATCACGTTGAAATAAGGCAAGAAGCAAGAAAGAGTAGCATAAATCGTGAAACAAAATTTGCTGAAAGTCATGTGAAATTTGCGGGCATTAATCTCGCGTAGGATACAAACGGGTAAGAAGCTTGTGGGTCGCTCCTGCAAGCTCAGCCTTATCCGCTTAGTGGCTGAATATGATTAGAATTTTATGTGTAAAGCGAAAGCTTGAATAGAATTTGTTGTTTTGTTGTAAAGCAAATATTAAGTGCCAAGTGTTTAATTACCAAGTGCCTATTAGTTATCTAAAAAAAGATAGCTGATAGGCACTTTTTTGTTGCACGGAGGTGAAACAATACGGAATTACACGGCCGACGAAAAATCTTTCTGAATGAAAGAGATATTACAGAAGAAAACATTATTGAAATAGTTCGGAGAGCGGTTGCAACTCACGAATTGAACCGAGAAGAAATTGAGTATCTCCACAACTATCTACGTGGGAAGCAACCAATTTTAAATCGTGTCAAAGAGGTTAGACCTGAGATTAATAACAAAATTGTTGAAAACCATGCATTGGAAATAAACAATTTCAAAGTTGGTTTTATCTTTGGCGAGCCTGTTCAGTATGTTAAGCGTGGAAATTGCGAGCTTGACAATACAGAGAGCGATGCTCCATCAGATAATGGTGTGGCGGCTCTCAACGAGTATATGCAAGAGGACGATAAAGCTGCCAAGGACAGAGAGCTTGCTGAGTGGATAAATCAGTGTGGCGTGGGATATAGGCTGGTACTTCCCTCTGATGTGGACGAAGATGTTCCGTTTGAAACGTATATACTTGACCCTAGAAACACGTTTGTTATCTACAGTAATGACTATAAACGCAAGCCTGTTATTGGTGTGACATACTCCAGCTACATATTTGCAAACACAGATATAACAAGCTACAGGTCATTTGACATTTACACCGATGAGTGGTATTGGCGTATCGACTTCAAAAACGGCGAAGGCGTTGTGGCTAGATCACAGCCGAACAATATCGGCTATATTCCAATTATCGAGTATGAAAATAATCCTGAACGTTTAGGCTCATTTGAGACAGTTATAACACTTTGCGATGCTATAAACAACATTGACAGTAATGACATTGACGGAATTGAGCAGATAATACAGGCGTTTACATGGTTTGACAACATAGATATCGACAAAAAGCAGCTGCAAGAGCTCAAAGAGCTTGGTGCAATAAAAACCCGTTCGCAAGAAGGGCGTCAAGCGTCAATAAAAAACATCGAAACAAAACTTGACATTTCACAGACTCAGATAGCTAAAGATGACCTATATGACCGAATGCTTACTATTGCGAGTGTGCCTGATCGCCGAGCAAGCGCAGGTGGCAACACAGGTCAAGCACTGATAATCGGTGAAGGCTGGGTAATGGCTGAAAGTGCTGCCAAAGCTTTTGAATTGATGTTTGTAAAGCCTGAAAAGCAGTTTTTAAGGGTTGTTCTGAAAATCTGCAAGAATACTCGAAATTGCAAGCAGGAAGTCAAAGATATTAAGCTTCACGATATTGATGTGAAGTTTACTAGAAACAAAACCGACAACTTGCTCACCAAGACACAAGGTCTGATGAATATGTTACAGGCAGGCATTCACCCAAGAATAGCTATTTTGCACTGCGGATTGTTCTCTGACCCTGAACAGGTTTATCAGGATAGCAAACCATACTTAGAAGCAACAACACAGCAACAGCAAGATACGGGTAATTTTGCCGTAAATACCACTGTAGCTGATGAAATGCTCAAAGCTATAGGAGCTATGGACAACAACGGCGGTGATAACAGTGGCAACGCTTAAATTTGATGAGCTTAACGTGTTGTGGTTTAACAAAATGGAGCTGCCAACCGCCGAAAAGCTGTTGCGAATAGAAATGGCGGCAGTGTTTGAGCGAGAGCTCAATAAGATATTTTCCTCACAGCGTGAGCGTGCTAACAGCGACAAATATCTGCTATATGCAACAGTGTATGCAACGATAATGTCAAGCACATACATCGAGATTACGAACAATTATTTTTTAAAGTATGTTCTGAACATAGCAAGCAATGTAAAGGGGCTATCGGAATATTCCCAAAAATGGATTGTTAAGCACTCGGAACAGTTTGCAAAGGAAATTCAGCAGACAACCCAAAGGCTTATTGAAAGTGGTGATTATGACAACGCATTTTCGGTAAGCCGAGCTAGGACTATATCACGCACAGAAATCAATGCTTTGTGCGAGTGTGCAACCTTAGAGGGATATTATCAAAGTGGTTACACAAAGAAGATGTGGGTATCGTTTAAGGACAACAAGGTCCGAGATACACACAGAGTCGCAGACGGACAAGTCAGGAGCTTGTTTGAACCATTTGACATTGGCAACAGCCAGCTGATGTTTCCGCAAGATAGTTCGCTGGGAGCATCGGCAAAAGAAATCGTTAATTGCAGGTGTGTTATGCAGCCTGTAAAATAATAAAATTTGTAGCTGTGCGTTAAACAGCAAACGTCAAGCCGAGCAACCGGCGTTAATAAGCGTAGACGTAGAAAAGGAGTGTTTCTTATGACAAGAGAAGATGTAAAGGGTATTTTCCCAAACGCAACAGACGAGGAAATCACAGCATTTCTGAACAAACACAATGGTGAAGTCACAGCAGCCAAGTCCAGCGGTGTAAAAGCTGACGAGCTTGCGACACTCAGAGATAAGGCAAAGAAGTATGATGACTATGAAGCTGAGAAGCTGACAGCTGAGCAGAAATTGAAAAAACTCACTGATGAAGCTGAGGCGGCTAAGATCACCAACCTGAAAATGTTGAACAAGACTAAAGCTGTTGCGGAGTTCGTAAACTGTGGCCTAAAAGAGGACGATTACAAGGGATTTATCGACAGCATTGTTTCAGACAATGAAGAAACTACAGTTAATTCTGCAAAGTCCATTGCCGCAATGCTCACATCTCAGAAGAAAGCTGTTGAAGATAAGCTTAAAGAAGACGGCCTAAAGAACACTCCAAAGCCTCAGGGAGCAGGCGGAAACGACGGACTTACATCTGCTGAAAAGATAGCTGAGAAATTGGCTGCAGATAGAGCAACCATTGCTAAAACTGCGGCGGAAGGTCTAAAAAAATACATATAGGAGGTAATTAAATGGCTAATATGATGAAGTCTACAGCCGTAATTGCAGATAAGACAATTCTCGCAAACGGCGAATTTTTGGCAAGACCATATACAATCAAGGCAAGCACTATCACAGCCGATAGCAACGGAAAGAAAATCGTAAAAGGTGGAACTCCATTTCCTGCAAACGATTCAACCGCTATCGGTCTTCTGCTTGACACAGTTGACGTAACCGACGGTGACAAGACAGTAGCACTTGTGTATGCAGGAACAGTTTCAACCGCAAAGCTGACAGCTAACGGCGTAACAGTACAGACAGCGGCTAAGACAGCTCTGCCAAGAATCACATTTTTTGAATAAGGGAGGCAATACATAATGCAGAATTTTTCAGATGTTTTCACAGCTAAAGCATTTGCTATGTACTGGACAAAGTACCTTGAGCAGGCAAATACAGAAGGCTATCTGGGAACTTCCCTGTTCCCACCTGTAAAGAAAAAGGGTATCGATATAAAGTGGATTAAGGGTAGGTCAGGCCTGCCTGTAACACTCAGACAGAGCGCGTTTGATACTGTAGCACCCGTCAGAGATAGAATCGGTGTAACTGCAATTCAGACAGAAATGCCATTCTTCCGTGACAGCTTTATCATCAAGGAAAGCGACAGGCAGGAGATCTTGAGAGCACAGGACAGCAATGATCCATATGTACAGCCTGTACTTGATAACATCTACAGCGACGCCAAGAACCTTACCAATGGTGCAAATGTTGTTCCAGAGAGAATGATCATGCAGCTTCTCTCACCGGCTGATGGTTCTCCTAAGATTGAGTTGTCAGATGGTGCAAAGGTAAGCTGTCTGTATGAGTATGACGTTGACGGCTCATTCAAGGTAAACAATTTCAAAGCTCTCACAGGTACAGCTGCATGGACAGATCATAAGAATTCAAACCCTGTACAGGACATTCTTGACGCTAAGGATGCCATTTATAAGCTTACAGGAAACGATCCTGCAATCGCCCTGATGTCAAAGAAGACACTTAAAGATATCAGAGAGAATGAGAACGTCAAGGCGTATATCGTTGCCAAAGCTCAGGCAGCAGGTGGCGTTGTTCTCGTAACAGACAAGCTCGTAAAGGAGTACATCTCTGAGGAAACTGAGCTCACAGTTGTTGTAAACAACAAGTCATTTATTGACGAAAGTGGCACAGCAAAGAGATTTTATCCAGACGATATGGTAACACTTCTCCCCGCACAGCCACTCGGTTCAACAGTTTATGGTACATCACCTGAAGAGGCTGACCTCATGGCTGACGACAAGGCAGATGTTGCTATCGTAAATACAGGCGTTGCAATTACAACAATCAAGCAGCAAAACCCTGTTAATATAAGAGTGCTTGCAAGCGAAATCGTCCTGCCATCATTTGAGGGCATGGATAACGTTTATGTTATCAACACAAATGCCAAAATCGGTGAACTTACAGTAAATTCTGTTGCTGGCACAAGTGCATCAGGCAAGACAAAGGTAACAGTATCACCATCTCTGTCAACAGGCAACTCCTACAAGTATAAGACAGCATCGAGCGTAACTGCTCCTGAGTTTGGTACAGAATGCAAGTCAGGTTACACTGCATGGGACGGAGTATCCGAGATCACCGCAACAACAGGCAATAAGATACTCATCGTTGAGGTAGATGCAAACAACAAAGCTGTAAAGGCTGGTTCGGCTACAGTAGCGTCTAAGGCATAAAAGGAGAGTGCAAAATGGATATGATTGAGCTGTTTAAGGCAAGCGTTCCTGAGGAAAATTCTGAGGAATTGATTATGCAGTATTTAGACACTGCTCAATCAATTATCCTTGCACATCGCTTCCCTTTCGGCACAGACCGCACAGAGGTCGAACCGCAGTACAAAGGCTTACAGTTGAGAATTGCCATAGACCTATACAATAAGCGTGGAGCTGAGGGCGAAAAGGCACACTCTGAAAACGGAGTAAGCCGTACATATGAAAGCTCGTGGGTGTCTCAACAATTGCTTGACGAAATCGTTCCGAAAGCTGAGGTATTGTGATGAGAAACCTAATGCGAAACGTTACAAAAATAAGCTATAAGCTGTATTTAGGTGAACAAGATTTACTTGATGATGACGGCTATAGGACAGGCGAGAAAGGCATAAGTTACTCAGATTTTAGCGAGTGCTATATGTCGATATCAGGCAATAAAAGCGACAGTGAAATGTCACAGTTCGGTCGAAACCTGGACTATGATAGAACAATGTCAACCGCAGATATGAAGTGCGAAATTGATGAACACTCACTGCTGTGGATAGATATTGACGTCAATGGTCCTCACAATTTCATTGTAAAAAAACGCTCTGTTACGCCAAATCAAATACAGTTTGCCATAAAACAGGTGAATGTCAATGAGGAAGATAGCGTTTAATCTGTCAGAAGATAGCTTGACAAAAGCCGTTGAGCAAATGAAAGCATATAAAGCTGAGATACACAAAAAAGCTCAACTGCTTGTGGAGCGTCTTACTGATTATGGACTAACGATATGCAGAGCAAAAGTCATTGAAATGGATATCCCAGATACAGGACATTTGCTTAGTCAGGTTGACGGCTACTATAGCCCATTGCTTAACGCTGGCTTCATCTTTTGCGACTGCGAGTATGCAGTGTTCGTTGAATTTGGAACAGGTGTAAAAGGCGCGTCAAAGCCGTATGCAGGACAAGCCATAAGCGAATGTGGCTATCAATATATGGGTGGAACACATTATATCACGACGCAAGACGGACGTATAGGCTGGTTTTATCCGGCTGATGACGGAACGTGGAAGTTTACACAGGGTATGCCAAGCAGACCATTTATGTACGAAACAGGGCTGGAAATGCGAAAAGCTCTTGACAACATTATTAAGGAGGTTTTTAAGTGATTGACATTGAAAACAAAGTGTTTGACACAGTGTCGAAAGCGCTTGAAAAAGCCTTCAAGGGTATATCTGTCAGTAGCATAAACACAGATAAACCCGCAACATTTCCGTATGTTTCAATCGTGGAAACAAGTAACTCGGTTGATCCTGCGTACATAGACAGTGGCAGAATTGAGAACGCAAGCAATCTACTGTACACAGTGAATGTTTATAGCAACCTCGCCAAAGGCAAGAAAACGCAAGCAAAAAAAATCAGAAACCTTGTGTCAGACGAATTCGATAAAATCGGCATGATGAGAACATTCTGCCAGCCTATTGAAAATCTATCTGACACATCAATATATCGTATCACAATGCGTTTCGAGTGCAAAGTTGATACGGACGAAATAATCTATAGGAGGTAATGAAGTTGGAGAAAGCAACAATTAATACCTATTTGTATGCAAAAAAGGCCGCTGAAAGCAAAGCTTCAAAGCTTTGTGACATTACATCATACCCAGACCTTTTCACTGCACCTGAAAAGCTGGACGTGTCTGACCTGTCCAGCAGGCAGAAAAAATATGCCGAAGGTATGGTAGATGTTCCAGATTACACATTTGGTGCGAACTACACCAAAACAGCGTATGATAAGCTCAAGGCAATGGAAGGCGACGATACAATCGTTTTTGAACTTCGCTTTGGCGCAACGGGTGAATATGGTGCGTGGACATGGACAGGCTCTATGTTTGTCAACATCAAAGGCGGCGAAGTCGGCGGCAAGAGAGAAATGGAAATCACTTCTTATCCGCAGAGCGATATCACTCCGACAACAGTTTCAGATACATAATTTTTTTTAGGAGGATAAAACAATGGCAAAGACAATCAACTTCAATTACGAAGGTCAGCACTACGTTCTTGAATTTTCCAGAAGAACAGTAAGACAAATGGAAAATAACGGCTTCACTCTGAATGATCTCTCAGACAAGCCAATGAACACTCTGAACGAGCTTTTTGCAGGTGCTTTCAAGAAAAATCACCGCAACGTAAAGCCTGAACAGATTGACAAGATGCAGGCTCTTTTCGCTGATAAGGACAAGCTTATAGAGACTCTGTTCTCAATGTACAGCGAAACTATTGAGACACTGACAACGAATGACCCTGCTGAGGATAGGGAAAATTTGATAACCTGGAGCGTTGGAGAGTAGACAACGTTCCGAAAGAGCAAACATATACTCAAACATTTCTAAAAGCTTTGCCATTGTACTTATCCATAGGCATGACTGCCAAAGAGTTTTGGGAAGGTGACTGCTGTTTGGCAGTTGCCTTTCGCAAAGCTGATGAGATGACACAAAAAGCAAAGAGAGAAAAGGACAATTTCAATGCATGGCTAACGGGACTATATGTTCAAGAAGCTATCACAAGTTGTTTTTCAAAAGACGGCAAATATTCCGATAAACCGCATGACATTTTCAAAGCCGACAAGGATAATGAAAAAACGTATGATGACATCATGCGAGAAAATGCGGAAAATTTCAGAAAATTTGCAGAAGCATTTAATAAAGGAAGGGCGGCAAATAAGGGCAATTAAACAGACTTATTGCCACCCTTATTTTTTTATATAGGAGGTGAAAAAGTATGGGATTAGACATCGATAAGCTTAGTTTGAAAGTAGAAGCTTCGTCCGATAACGCTGAAAAAAAGCTCGATAAGCTGATTGTTAGGCTCGAAACGCTAAAAAAGTCAGTAGGCAAACTTTCGGGGCTTGACAAGCTTTCCGAAAAGCTCAACAAAATAGCGGCAAGTGCCAATGCTATATCAGGTGTGGATAAGCTTGCAAAGCTTGTTGAAAGCGTTTCAAAGCTATCACAGATAAAGTCTCCGAATGTTACAAAGACCGTGAACAGCATCAAAAAACTCTCTGAGGCGTGCAATGCAGTAAGCGGCATGAGTAATGTGAGTGTGCTTAAAGAGAATATAACTGGTATTACAGAGGCATGTAAGCCAATGCAGGAAATGGGTAAGAATAATCTTTCGCCATTCCTTAACAGTTTGAAAAAGATACCTGATATCACAAAGTCACTCGATACAGAGAAAATCAATGAGTTCGCAACGAGAATACGCCAGCTTACCACCGCTATAGAGCCGTTGACAACGCAGGTTTCAAAGGCGGAAAACGGACTTGTCGCACTTAATGGCATTATGAAGAGTTCAATAGCGAGAAACGGAAACCTTGCATCTGCAAATGCCGTAACTGTAAAATCCTATACCAGTTTGTCCTCAGTTTTTAAGGACGCAAGAATAAGAGCTGCCGCACTTTACGTCACAGTCAATAGAGCTGCAGATGCACTCGCCGATTGCTTACAATCGTCAAACGAGTATGTCGAAAATATCAACCTATTTACAGTAGCTATGGGCGATTATTCGGAAGAAGCATATAGGTATGCCGAAAAAGTAAATAATCTGCTTGGCATTGATATTTCTGAGTGGATACGCTTTCAGGGCGTGTTCAAGCAGATAACAACAGGTTTTGGAGTTGCAGCTGAAAAGTCAAACATAATGTCCAAAAACCTGACGCAGATAGGCTATGATATAGCATCATTCTTCAACATCTCCATAGAGGACGCTATGCAGAAAGTTGAATCTGGTATCTCTGGAGAACTTGAACCGTTGCGCAGACTAGGTTATGCCCTTGACGCCGCAACACTTCAGCAGATAGCATATGATAATGGCATTCAGCAGAACATCAACACCATGACGCAAGCTCAGAAGTCACAGCTGAGATACGTCGCTATTCTTCAGCAATCTACAAATGTTATGGGCGACATGGCAAGAACCATCGTCACGCCTGCAAACTCTATGAGAATTTTGCAGCAACAGTTTGAACAGTTAAAGAGAGCCATAGGAAACATTGTGAGCGTGTTTGCTGTGAAGATGATACCATATGTGCAAGTGTTTGTAAGACTTCTCACAGACGCCGCTAATGCCATTGCAAAGTGGTTAGGCTTTGAGCTGCCAACGATAGATTATTCTGAGGTTGGCAAAGGTCTAAGCAGTGTAACAGAGAACGCAGATGATGCAACAGAGTCTGTCAAAGAAACAAAGAAAGCGTTGCTTGCTCTTGCTAGTTTTGATGAGATAAATCAGCTCAACCTTGACAAGAACAACGGCAATGACAGCGGAGATACTACAGGCAATAAATATGATCTCGGCATTGATTTGCCTGAATATGACTTTCTTGCAGGACTTGACAAGCAGACGGACGCACTTTACAAAAAAGTCAAAGCTCAGCTGAAAGAGCTCTACAATTGGCTCAAAAAGCACAAGGATATGATTAAAGTCATTGCAGGACTACTGGCAACAGTATGGGCAGTAACTAAGATTGCTAACCTGATTAACTGGGTGAAGAAGCTTAAAGGGGCGTTTGGAGCATTAAAAATTGTCAAAGATTGTACGAGTTGGCTATCAAAGCTTAAAGCAGTTGGAGTAGGAGCAATTTCAGGTATTGTCGGCGGTTTTGCAGGATTTGATTTCTTCAAAAAACTTGCGAAAGGCACGTTGGATTGGAACAGCGCACTTGTTGATACAGGCATAGCTGTTGGAGCTATTGCAGCGGCATTTGCAATCGGAGGACCTATTGCAGGTGCAGTTGCTATAGTAGGAACGCTAACTGGTGCATTTATTGGTCTGTATAAAGGTGCAAGAGATGCCAAAATGGAAATAGTCGGACTTTCTGACAATGGCGGTACTAAAATATCTGAAATTGCGGAAGCATTTGGAGCTCAGTGTGACAAAATCATTGAAGCCAAAAAAGCTGTTTCTAAATATAAAGAAACAATCACAAGCAATCAAAACAAAATAGATCAAGCTGTTGGCAATTTGAACGATTTTGGAGACAGGCTAAGTGGGCTTAAAGGAAAGCTTACAGACACCGATAAAGAAAATATAACATCTGGGTTTGAAACAATAGCCACCGCTATCAAGGACAATATTGGTGCAGAAACACAAGGCATTATCGACAATTTTAAGTCTGCAATGGACGGATTACCTGATAATCTAAAAACAAACATACAAAGCAGTATCAGCGAGCTGAACGCTCTAAATTCTCAACTTTCAGGCAATGTTGACAAGGCACAACAATCCATAAACGATTATTACAATACTATATGGAATGGTGGCACGCCAACAGACGAGCAAACCGAGAATTTCAACAAAGCGACAAAATATTTTCTGTCAAAATCGGTTGAAACATCTGACGCATATAAGGAGTACAAAGAAAACTTATCAAAGATTGATTTATCCAAAATCGACTTTGAGGATTTTGATACGTTCAAAAGTTCTATTCAAGACGTTCAGAACAATGCAAATTCGGCAATAACTGCAATAAGTAACGCAAAAAAAGACTCTCTTGATTATATCGAAAGCCTATACCAAGAGACGATAGAACAACATGATCTCGGTTGGGTATCTGATGCACAACTTGCACTTGCAAAAGAAACATTTGAAAATGCAAAAAAGAACATCAACGATAGCGCAGACGAACAGACAAAATCAGTTAAGGACGGACTTGGAAAGATTTTAGGTCAGGCACAGTCGCAATTAAACACAGCTATTGATGATCAAGCTCAGTTTTTTGCACAGCAAGAAACTACGAATGTGTATGGCGATTATCTTCAGTGGACAGATGATGCTTGGAAGTATTTTAACGATAGCTATAGCAATAACATTAAAGAGCAAAAGAAAAATTTCAGTGATCAGCAAGATGTAATAAAGAAAGCTGCCAAAGATACAAAAGTAAACCTTGGCGAATATGTCAAGGCGCTTAGCCCGTCAAACATTGACCTCAATCATGCTGACATAGGCGGTTGGGGCAAGGTAATTGCCGCCAAAAAAGGTGCAAAAACAGGCGATTGGACTGATTACGGAAAAGAAATGGCCACACAGCTATCAAAGGGAATTGAATTGGGTACTGACGGCACTATTAAATCTGTAAAAGGAATGACCAGCAGTTTGCTCAATGAATTCACTTTGGGCGGCGAAAATTGTGTTGCAGGTTTTGCAAACGCTTTGTCCGACAAGGAAAAGAAAGCGTTCGCAGCTGCAAATGACCTCGGACTTAGCAGCTTGAAGTCATTAAAGCTTGCACTTGATGAGCATTCTCCGTCAAGAGAAACGCACCAAATCGGTGTCTTTTTCCTCCAAGGCTTCATGAACGGCATAAAATCACTGTCAACGTTTATGAACACTTACGTAGCAAATACGGCAAAATCAGCCGTTACAACATTTGATACGAAATCTGTGACAACCTCAATCGGTATCAAATTTATAGACCGCTTTAAAAACGGAATTGACCTGAGGAAAAACAGCCTCATCAATGATATTGTTGATATTTTCAACACAATTCTCGACAAGGCAGATAGTTTCCACGTTCAGCTCTTCAATTCGTTCAATAGTGCGGTACCTGCAATACAGATAGCCTCAAATGGCATTCTTGCCGCTATGGGGCAAGCTGTATCTATACCACAGATAAGCTATACAGCACCTGGATATCGTGTGCAGGGATATGCAAGAGGCGGTTATCCTGCGACAGGTCAGCTATTTGTTGCAAGAGAAAACGGCACACCTGAAATGGTCGGTTCTATCGGTAGCAGAAACGCTGTTGCAAATAACGATCAGATTACTGCAGCAATCAGTCAAGCGGTATATCAGGCAGTACGTGAAGCAAACCGAGATACTCAGAACAGCGGTAGCAGAAACAATGAAATGACAGTGAAAATCGTTCCTGACAAGAACAGCTTCGTAAAAGTTGCTGTTGACGGGATAAACGATACAACCAGACGGACAGGCAAGAGTCCGTTGCACTAAAGTGAGGTGGTGACACAATGCTTAAATTTGACGGCGTAGAAATGCCTGTACCTGCAGATTTGCAGGTACAGGACAACAAAATTTGGTCGGACAACACAGGACGTTCAGCAAACGGAATGTTTGTTGGTGATATGGTGTGTATAAAGAAGAAGTTAATCATATCGTGGGTACACCTCACAGGTGAGCAAGTCGCATTGATAAATCAATACATTTCTAACGTAAGCAAGCCATTTTTTAGCGTGACGTTTACAGATGAAACATTTGTTGAGCAAACGTGTACCATGTATGCAGGTGACACAAAATATGATGTGCTAAAGTGGGTCTCACCGATGAAGTATCTGAAAAATGTTGCAGTGGACCTAATCGAATGCTAGGAGGCGGTGAATATGTATACTGTGCAGAATGAAACCGTCTCTCAGCGTATCGAGAGCTATTGCCGTACTTGGCGGCTGTGGATAGAGAATGCAGAGGGCATTATATCAGGTGACAGCATTATGTCAGCTGACAGCTCCGTGCAGGCAACATCACTTTCAGACGACATCGAACTGGGTGCCGTGTGTTCGCAATCGTGGAACATGACCATAAGTGACACTGAAACAGCGTTTCTTGGCAAGGAGTATGATACATATCTGTATCTCGTAGACTACGAAACTAGCGGCATACTTTCAGACGAAAAAATACCAATGGGGCGTTTCACCTGCGTAAAATCAAAGAAATCGGGCGGCAGTGTCCAGCTGACAATGGCGGACAGGCTGTACTTTTCGGACAAACCATATGTGCCGCATATCCCTATGCCAAACTGGAATAGATCCGTTGAAGACGACATATGCAGACAATTGGGCTTGCAAAACGGCAATGATTACACAGAGGTGCGACTACTGCGTGACAAGAACGGCAGAAGGTTGATAGATAAGAACGGCAAAGTGCTGTACTCAAAATACTTTTACTTCAAGGTCAGCTCAGTGCCAAAGGACGTGACCATGCGCCAAATGTTGTCTTACCTTTCCTCTGCACAAGGTCAGTTTGGTTATGTTGACAGGTACGGAAAGTACGTCCGAAAGTGGTATGGCGAACCGGTGAAAACATTGGATAACAACACAATAGATCTGCCTACGCTGTCAGAAAGGCAGAACGCTATCGTGGGCATTATCTGCAAAGTGAGTGATGATGTAACGCTGTCGTGGGGCGTGACAGATACAACACAAGGGCGTGTGCTAGAGTTTGAAAATCCGTACATGACAGAATCACTTTTGCAATCTCTGTGGCGCAGGATAGGTGGATTTTCGTGGTACACAACAGAATTGTATCACAGATTAGGCGATCCACGTTTCGATATAGGTGACGTGGTGACCTATGACAGTGGTACAGACAGCTATGACATACCGATAACGAATTTAGGATTTACCTTTGACGGCGGACTGAGTGCTGATATTTCGGCGGTAGGTTTGTCGGTAGAAGAACAGCTTTAAGGGGGGCGAGATAATGGCTGATGAAAATTTGACACTGGCGCAGGATATCACTGAAAACGATTATCCTATGCAACACGCCGGGGAGGAAATCGATGAGATATTGAGCCGAGCCGGCAAGATACACTATGGCACTGTGGAATACAAGATGACGAAAGCGAATCCACTGATGCAGATACCGCTTGGACTGACCTTTGCACCTAAACAGGTAATAGCAACGCTACGGCAGACAGACACATCAACACCATATCAGAACTACTGCACCCACGTTTATGGGTCAGGAACGTCATACTATCTGAGTGTCTGCATGGGAGCTAATAACGGGCCAACATTGGAAACCGTTCCAACAGGAACATACTATGTTGATTATATTGCAATAGAGTAAAGAGGGGTGATTAAATGACGATAACATTAAATGCAGATTATGACGTAACCCTAAGCACAGCCCTGCTGGGCTATGTCGGTGAAACAAATGCCAGACCTGTGTCGGTCGAGGGCATGGAGATAGACGGCGCAGACCGCTATGTAATGACGATAGACTACGGCGACGGCGTGACATATGAGGTCGATATCACAGGTGGCACATGGACACCTACGGCTGATATACTGCGGTCAGCGCAGACAGTCAGCTGTCAGATAGCGGCTAAAAAACTGTCAGGGCAGGAATATATCCTGGTGAAGAAATCACGAATTTTCCGTCTGCGTATCGGTGCGGCTATAGGCGATAATGCAGTACCGTCACCTGATGTGGCTATGGACGCACTAGACCGCATAGACGCCATAGGCAGACAGGCGCACGCAGATATGCAGACAGCCGTCACCGCCGCAGAAACGGCGACTACAGCGGCAGAAAACGCTGAGAAATCAGCTACCACCGCAGGAGTATCAGCCGATACGGCAACGCAGGCGGCAAGCCGTGCTGAAACCGCAAAGACATCTGCTGAAACGTCCGCAACGCAGGCAGAAACCGCCATGCAGGGCGCAGAAACTGCACGTGCTGAGGCGGTTAAATCACAGAATAGTGCTAAAATATCCGCAGCGCAGGCATCAACGGCAGCACAGCAGACCGAAGCTGATAGGACAATAACTGCTGGGTATGCTAAGACCGCAAAGACCAATGCTGACAGCACTGCGGCAGACAGACAGGCGGTGCAGACGTTGGCAGAACAGGTGACAGCAGATAAAGCTAATGTAGCAGAAAATGCCACTATGGTTGCAGAGGACAGAACTGCTGCTGAAACCGCTGCACAGACAGCACAGGCGGTGGCTGATAGCCTGCCCGAGGATTACGTGACCGCTGTCGGAAAAATCGCTGAGAATACGGCGGAGATAGGGCGTGTAAAGCTAACAGACAAAGAGTTGCAAAGACGTGTGGACGCACTGTATTCCATCGGTCAGGGTATCACGCACCAGTTTGAAACCGACAGCGAAACGGCATATGCAAAGACAGTGCCTACGGGCGGTAAGCTGATGAGCGTGAAGTCAATAGGTGGTCATTCTGAGGTCATTGACGGTGAAATTGTCAGTGCAGGAGTGATAGAGGTCGCTGTGGGTGATACCGCCTACCAAATTCCAGAGGCTATCCGCAATCTTCCTGGCTACGGCTGGAGTGCAGGAACGGCACGAAATTACGTTGATTACGAAAATAAACGATACGTTCAATGTGTCGGCAGCGTTGATTTGGGGACGCTGAATTGGGGATTTAATACGACTTCCGGTGTTGGAAATCATTTCTATGCGTCCGTGAAACATCTCAATTTTAAATATTTAGGCGCATTTGGAACAATCGTTTATAATATATTGTGCAGTAAATATGTGACAGTTGCGAGAAGTTCCAATGTATTTGTCGATAAAACACTCACGTTAGACGGAAGTAGTACCAGAGTTTCGCAAATTCAGGTCAAAGACACCACCTACACCGACGCAGCCGCATTTAAACAGGCAATGCAGGGCGTTATCCTATACTACGAACTAGAAACACCAATCGTCACCGACATATCATCGTTAATACCAGATGATTTTCTGCGAAACCTAACAGTTGAGGCAGGCGGTTCAGTAACATTCAAAAACAGCAACGATAATTACCATATACCAGTGCCGTCAGAAGAAGAGTATATCGTGAAACTGAGTGAAATAGGAGGTACAACATGACGGAATTGCAAAAAAAGATGATGGAGAAGCTAGGACTGACGGAAGATAATTTCCGCAAACCCAAAGTCACCGAGATAGACAGGATAAAGGCAAACGTCGATTTTCTGGCTATGCTGAACGGTGTTGAGTTGGAGGTGAGCAGCAATGAGTAAAAACTATGCAAAGGTCAAGAGATACTATGACAACCGTTTGTGGTCGGCTGCTATGGTGCACACCGCCGTCGGTAAGTGGATCACGGCTGAGGAGTATACAACAATCACAGGACAGAAATATGAAAGCGAGGTAGCAAAGTGAAATACATAATCATGCTGATGATTGTGATAGGTCTTGCGTTGGCTGATTTTGCCACAGGCTGGATAAAAGCCTATTGCAAAGGTGACGTTAGGTCGTCAAAGATGCGCAAGGGCGGTCTGAACAAACTAGCCGAAATAGTTGTCATGGGCGTGGCAATCGGTTCGGAAATCGGTTTCGAGCAGCTGGGTCACTACTACGGACATAGCGAACTGGCAGGCATTGCAGGAACGATAACCGCACTAGCTGTTTTCGGGTATATTTTTGCAATGGAAATTGTATCTATATTGGAAAACTATGGTGAAATCAATCCACAGGCAAGCTGGATAAACAAAATTGTGGCAAAATTTGGAGTTTTCAAGGATAAGGAGGACTAAACTATGACAATGACATATGACGAATTTGTGAAGAAATACAAAGGCAAGGGCGTTAATTTCGATAAGTTGTACGGTGTACAGTGTTTTGACCTGGCTAATCAGTACAACAGAGATGTTGTCGGCTGCGGTATGTTCATCGGACTGCACGCATACATGATTTACACAAATTTCGACAGCCAACCAGTAAAGAAATATTTTACCAAAATTGCGAATACGCCATCATTTGTGCCGAAAAAGGGTGACATCGTGGTATGGGGGAAATCTCTCAACGGTGAGGACGGTCACGTCGCCATAGCCACAGGCGAGGGTAACAAAAGTTATTTCTACAGCTATGACCAGAACTGGCTGGGCAAGAATGACCCATGCACACGTATCTATCACAACTATAACCACGTTCTTGGCGTTCTCCGCCCGAAAAATCAGTCCGCTATCAATCCACCTACGCTGGAGACAAAGGGCTATAAGAAAGGCGCAAGCACAGACGGGTCGTATGCCCTGAAACAACTGTTGATTCTTGACGGCGCAAAGCTGGACGATAATGCAATCATCGGCAAAGGCACTGTCGGTGCTATCAACAGCCGTCTGTCAGCATGGGGATACAGGCCGAACGGCATTGCAGGAAAGAAATTCATCAAGAAATTAAGACAAAAAATTCAGAAATAGTCGTATAAAATTCGCATAAATTTAGCCGTCAGAGCGTTTGCCCTGGCGGCTTTTTTTATTGTGAATACACAGTTATTCTATCTCACTCAAATTTTCCAGCCTTGCACTGCAAAAAGGAGCTTTTTTCATTTCGGCACGAGTAATGCTTCGGCAGGCGTGCATTGGCTGTGTGCGTATGCCCTCAGCATTGCGTTTGAAGTCATTTAACGGCTGGAATACACGCTTCTGACCGTCCCACTGAATAAGTCCTATCTGACCGTCTGACATTTTGTACACGGCTTCCCAACAGAACACTGTGCCGCCCTCTGTTCGCTCACTGCACAGGCTCAGCTCTGCCGCTCTATCAGCTATCTTCACCTTGCCGATCACTGTGATGTCCTCTTCGGGCTTGAAAAGGTTCTCGTGTTTTAGGTAGTAGCCGATTAAATTCAACAAATACTGTGGGCACTCTCTTGTGCAGCACTCCCAGTTCTGCAATGTCCTTGTCGGTATGCTTAGCCTATTTGCGAATTCATTCTGCGTCATTCCTGTACGCATACGCATTTCTTTGATTGTCATTGTGATTACCTCCTAAATTACTTTATGATTTCCAGCTCGTAGCTGTCTATTGCTTCTCCGACAAGCTCTTCCATTTCGTCTCTAAGTGTCTCGTACTCGATACCCTCGTAAATCTCGTCATATTTTACATATCCGTCAACATACTGAATTGCTCTGATTGCCATAATAATTACCTCTTTCATTTTTTCTTTCGGGGCTTTCTTTCGTTCCCCTTACTGTAATTATATTATAACACTCAATGACGTAGTTGTCAATAGATTTTCACAAAAATATACGTCAATGACGTACTTTTGTATACTTGCACAAAATCATGACAAAAATTTGTGCAAAAATATATCCGCCCACAAAGAGCGGATATAAATGTTATTGCAGCACCTTGTGAACTGTGCTGATATCGTTGTCATCACGTTCGGCATTGACAAAAATTGTACTCAGCCATTTGACCTGGTAGCCGTTATTGGTATGATATCCGTGGAAATGCGCACGTCTGATGTGTGGTGCTTTCGGTGCGCTGTGACCTTGTGGGCTATGCTGATAGCTGGCACTGCTCTCAATCTGCCTGTGCTTGCGCACGGCAATGCCAATGCGGTATCCTACATTGGCTATGGCTGATTTCTGTGGCTGTGCAGACGGCTTCTGAGGGCGTTGTGCGGTGGGTTTCTTCTGCACCTGACGTTTCGTAACAGGTGCGATTTCAGCGTTTACAGCTGATAGGTATACAATGAACTGCAATTTTTCGGCTATGTCGCATATCATTGCCTTAGTGCCTGCCTTGTCTTTTTTGGCATAACTGCCTAGAATTTTATATATCAGGTCTTCAACCGATATATCATACTGCAATTCTATAGCGATTGATTCCGAATAGTAGTCTTTTTTGGAATCATCAAAAAAGTATTCTGTCATTGTCATTCGGTCGCCCTGCAAGTCGAAAAAGAAGCCTACGCTATCTTTGTATTTTCGCTGGACGTAAAAACAGTTGCATGGCAATTGTTTGAAAACGTCTGCACTGATTTTCAAATCTGCTGTGCCTTGACCGCTGAGCAAATCTGCAAAATCATCATCAAATAGATACACTTGCCGTCCGCTGTAGCACCAATTCACCATATTTTTTATGGCACCCAGCTTGTCTAAAAAATCGTCTGACATTATCGTTTGTTCGGTTAACTTGGCGGCTTCATCTAGGGTCTTCTTGCCAATTTTGATATAATCACGCATCAGCTGACCGCTGACATAGTCCACTATATCGGTATCGGTTGCGATATGCCCTATGGCTTTTATGGTTTCTGCATTGGCTGCTACTACTTTGTCCGGCAACAATTCGTATTTTTGTTTTGCCATGTCATTTTACCCTGACGTTTATGCGGTCAACACTTACGTTCATTGCCTCAATGCCATGTTTTTTCAACTCTCGCTCGATCGTAGCCGAGTTTTTTGGGGAGGTAAGTCTTATCTGTCTGCAAATGTAGTGTTTCTCGCACTTTTCGCCATAACTCTTACCCTTAACAACCTCAAATTCGTCCGAAATATCGTCATCGGTCAGCCCTAGTTTCTCAACGAACGCCTTCCAATCTTCGGGGCTGATAGGGTCTAGGACTTTGACCTCCACGCCGTCACGTGGCGCCATTTTATATATCCAGTATGCCTTCTTGTCGAACTCTGCGGCGCTTCGTGGGATATTTGCGTTGCCACGTGGTATCAAATGTTTGGATATATCATCAACCTTTGAAAAATCAATCATGCTCAGCTGATATGTGCGATTTTTTATTTTTACTAATAGGTAATTGCCTTCGGGGGTATATAGCCCATCGACTATCAGCCGCTTTTCGCCATTGATTTCTTCAAACTCGAAGCTGTCAGCTTCCAGCAAATCTTCTGGCTTGCAGTCCAGTGCCGTGCATAGACGTCCTAATGTGTTCGCCTGGATAAAATTGATATCCTGCGCACCGCTCTCCAGACGGCAGATATAGCTTCTAACAGAACCTATCCTCTTTGCCAGCTCATCTTGTGTCATGCCTCTTGCTTCTCTCATGTCTTTTAGTTTGCTCATAAAATCATATCCTTTCAAATTTATTTTGCTTTTCAGCCGACGCCCTTTCGGGCGTTTCGTATCTTATTTGTGACTATAGTATACCATGTTATCTAGCAAATGTCAAGTAGTTAGATAACAAAAATATAGATAACATTGAACTTTGTAGGATTGCATAAATATAAGATTGCTTTTTGTACATATTTTCAGAGCAAAATTTTAGCGTGTGCAAATTTCGTGTCATATTTCGTGTCATACATTTATTATTTTAGCTAATATTTTATCATTTCCACGCATATTTTAACATTTTAGAGCATAAAGAAAACCGCCTATCTACGCCATTTGACGTAAACAAGCGGTTTTTCGTATGGTGCGGGTGACAGGACTTGAACCTGCACGGTGTTGCCAATAGAACCTAAATCTATCGCGTCTGCCAATTCCGCCACACCCGCATACAAAACAACATTATTATTTTATCATAAACTCCCTACTTTGTCAAGACCTTTTGCTCAAAAAAATGCCCGATGCTCAAAACATCGGACTGATTTTTTTATAATCTCGTAATATTGTCAAGAATTATCAGCTTGTGCGTAAAACCCTCAAGCTTGTTTTTGATATCACCATTCTTTATAAAAAGAAGTGTTGGCAGTGCTGTAACGTCATATCTCTTCGCAAGATCTGGCTGAGAGGTGATATCACACTTAGCTATGATAGCGGTTTTTCCAAGCTCTTCTGCAGCTTCGTTAAGCCCTGCCTCTGTTCTTTTACAGTGTACACAGGTAGGTGAGTAAAATTCTATAACAAGCGGTTTGTCTGCTGATATCAGCTCGTTGTAATTCTGGTTTGTCAGTTCTGTAAGCATTTTTTTATTTCCTCCAATATATATTATATTATTCATATAGTCTTACTATGAATATAGTGATTATATCACTATTTACGCGCTTTGTCAAGAGTATTATCAAACATTTCTGTATATCATATTTCTCATATATGTTAGTTATGAATAAAATGTACAGCAATAATAAAGTATTCCTATCATATATGTATGATTTCACAAAAATCACTCATAGCTATTGACATTTCCATAAAATCATGTATAATAAAAGCATACTAATCATATCGACTTGATATGAATTGAAAGTGAGGAGCTTAAATTGTCAAAGATCAATAAGCGAATGCAGCGATGTTGACACTGGAACTATCACAGCAATATATCTAAATTGGAGTTGTCAGCTATGTATATAGAATTAAAAAACATTAATAAAAGCTTTGGCGATTTTAAAGCTTCGGATAACGTAAGTTTTGGTATTGAAAAGGGAAAGCTTATCGGTCTGCTTGGACCGAGCGGCAGCGGTAAAACAACTATCCTGCGTATGCTTGCAGGTTTGGAAAAACAGGATAGCGGCGATATTATTATAGATGGTAAAAATGTCAACAAACTTCCATCAAATGAAAGAGGTATCGGATTTGTTTTTCAAAGCTATGCGCTCTTTCCTTTTATGACAGTTTACGATAATATAGCTTATGGTCTAAAGGTTCAGAAAAAAGATAAGAAGTTTATCAAACAACGTGTGGCTGAGCTTCTTGAACTTGTTGGCTTGCCTGACGTTGGCAAGCGTTATCCTGACCAACTTAGCGGAGGTCAAAGGCAGCGTATCGCTCTTGCAAGAGCACTGGCACCTCAGCCTGAACTTCTCCTACTTGACGAACCTTTTGCAGCTATCGACGCAAAGGTAAGAAAAGAACTGAGAACATGGCTTCGTGATACTATTGATAAAATAGGCATAACAAGCATTTTCGTTACACACGATCAGGACGAAGCAATAGAGGTCGCAGACGAAATTGTTATCACAAACAAAGGCAGAGTTGAGCAGATAGGCAATCCGGTTGAGATATACCTTGAACCTAAAACTCCTTTTGTTGCTCAGTTTATCGGTCAGTCCGCAGTTATCGAGGACTACAGCAAGCTCAAAGGCTTTGAAACAGCAGAGGGCAAGACTTCAGCTATAATCAGACCTGAGTTTATCGAGATAAACAAATTTGAAGACAGCGAGTATCACCAGTTTGAAAGCTCAATGGAGGATGCCGTTGTGGAAGAAGTTTCATTCAGAGGAAACGCCTTTGAGGTTAAAGCTTCCATAGACGGTATCTCAGTAACAGGCAGATATCTGCTGAACGCTTCCCGTCTGAAAAAAGGTGATAAGGTAAAAGTACTTATCAAGAAGCTTTACACTATTGATGAAAACACTACAAATATTCTCGTAAACAAAGCTCTTGATGACTCAGAGCTGTACTATATTTAATAAGGAGGACATTAAAGATGGAAAATAATAAAACAAAGTCCTCTGCTATACAGAAGATACTAAAATGTGGCATCATATCATGGGTAGCAATAATTGCCCTTTGGGGAATAGGATCTTTGAAATATGATGAATATTTTCTTCCAAGCCCAAAGGAAACGATCGACAGCATGAAGGAACTTATCAAAGACGGAACTCTTTGGAGTGACATTGTTGCAAGCGTCGGAAGAGTAATAAAAGGCTGGCTACTTTCAATAATTTTTGCTGTTCCTATGGGTCTTATTGTAGGAAATTTCAGACCTGTACGCTGGCTCGTTGAACCTATACTTAGCTTTTTCAGATTTGTGCCTGCTATTGCATTGACGACACTCTTTTTAATGTGGTTCGGAGTAGGCGAAGAATCAAAAGTAGCACTTATTTTCTACGCATCATTCTTTCCCATGTTCGTAAACACTATAGCGGGTGTGGCTTCAACTGATAAGCAGCTCGTGGAAGCAGCTTCCTGCATGGGAGCAAAAAAAGCAAGAGTTTTTTTCACGGTAGTTGTACCATCAGCGGTATCTAATATCTACACTGGAATAAGACTAGGACTTAGCTCAGCTATCATCTGTGTTGTGGCAGCTGAAATGCTGGTCGGCAGTGATGGCCTTGGTTATCTTATAAACAGCTCGAAGCTTTATTACAAAACAAGCTGGGCTTTTGCAGGAATCGTAACACTTGCTGTGATCGGCTTTGCTGCTGACAGGATCCTACAGTTTATTGGCAAGAAAAAACTTAAACACTTTGACGTAAAATAATTAATTAAACAGGAGAGATTTAAAAATGAACATAAAAAAGATAATCGCAATAATAGCATCGACCGCATTGACAGCAACTCTTCTTGCATCATGCGGTAGTTCATCAAGTGGAAAAACCTCAAAGAAGGTTACCAAAGACGGTAAAGAACTTAGCGTTTTGAGAGTTGCGAACATGACAGGTCAGCCAGATCAGTATGCCGACTATATCGGCATGGAGCAAGGAATATTTGAGAAATATGGTATATCTCTCGAAACATCAGAATACGCTGCCGGCATTAACACAGTTGACGCTATTGCAACAGGCACAGCAGATACAGGACTGCTTGCAGATTTTGCTGCTGTAAACAGAATTGGAAATACTCTCGATAACACTAATCTTGTGATTTTTTCAGATCTAAGTTCAAGCGTTTCATATAACGGCGGTCTTTTTGTTGCACCAAAATACAAAGATGATCTTGATGCTTTAGATGAAAGTGAAGGATGGATAACTTCTATTGGAACAGTTTCAGAATACTTCAACTGGCAGGCTCAGACTTATTTAGGACTTGACCCGTCAAAGCAGAAAAACGTCAACACAGATTCCATATCAACTCAGATAGCAGTTGCACATAACGGTGAAGCATCAGCCGCTATCGTTACAGGCTCAGCTATAAAAAAATATGAAGCAGAGGGCTGGACTCAGGTCGCATCTGCAAAAGATATAGGGATAAACGTATCTGCTTATCTTATAACATCAAGCGACTTTGCAAAGAACAATACTGAAACTCTTACGAACTATCTTAAAGCACTTGATGAAAGCGTTAAATACATAAATGACAACTTAGATGAGTCGGCTGAAAAAATATCAAAGAAATATGGAATCGAACCAGATGACTTCAAAACAAACTGGGAACAGTACAGTATTAAACTGGGACTTTCTGAGGAAGCTGCATCTCATCTTGATGAAATAAATAAGTGGGCGTATGAGAATGGTAAATATCCAAACAATTACAACATAAGGAAATTTTATTATCCAGACTCAGCAAAAAAAGCATTTCCAGATAACGTTACGGCAGACCTGACAAAAGCAGACAAATAAACAAGGAGGAATCAGACATGGGTTATCCAAGCATTTATCCAACAGGAGTTACAATATACAACAAAGAAAAAGCCTACAGCGGCTATACGATCTTCCCGTCCGCTAAAGGTGCTCTGCTCATAGATATGAATGGCAATGAAGTAAAGCTTTGGGCTGGACTGGGAGGATTTCCTAACAAAATACTCCCAGGCGGATATGTAATGGGCACAACAGGAGCAAGAGGAGGTAAATATGCATATCAGGATCAACTTGATCTTGTTCAGGTAGACTGGGATGGTCATATCGTATGGAAATTCGACAAAACTGAACTTGTTGCCGACCCGGGTAAAGAACCGGTCTATATGGCTAGACAGCACCATGATTTTCAGCGTGAGGGCAGCACTGTGGGTTACTATTATCCAAATGGTGAGCCAAAGACAGACAGTGGCAATACACTTATCCTTACTCACGAGAACCTCTACAACCATGATATTTCAGACAAAAGACTTATCGACGATAAGATCATCGAAGTGGATTGGGAAGGCAATATAATTTGGAGCTGGCGTGCAAGCGACCACTTTGATGAGCTTGGCTTTGACGAGGCCGCAAAGAACGCATTGTTCAGAAACCCTGGTCTTCACGGTGAGGCAGGTGGAGATTGGATGCACATAAACAACTTCTCTACCCTTGGCGAAAATAAGTGGTATGACGCAGGTGACAAACGCTTCCACCCAGACAATATCATATTTGATGCAAGAAACTCAAACATACTCGGAATTATCGAGAAATCAACAGGTAAGATAGTATGGCGTGTAGGTCCTAACTTCAACGAAAGCGAAGCCACAAAGAAGCTTGGCTGGATAATTGGTCAGCACCACCTGCACATGATACCAAAGGGACTTCCTGGAGAGGGCGATCTGTTGGTATTCGATAACGGTGGCGAGGGTGGCTACGGCACACCTAACCCTGCTTCCCTCACAGGCGTGAACAATGCACACAGAGATTACTCAAGAGTACTTCAATTCAATCCTGTTACACTTGAAATAACATGGCAGTACACTCCCCTTGAAGCAGGAAATCTGCTTTTTACTGACGCTTCTAAGTTCTATAGCTCATACATCAGCTCTGCACAGCGACTTCCGAACGGAAACACTCTTATTACGGAAGGTTCAGATGGACATCTTCTTGAGGTCACACCTGACCATGAAATAGTTTGGGAATTTGTAAACCCTTATTTCAAGAATTTTGCTGGAACATTCAAAAGCAACATGATCTACAGAGCTTATCGTGTACCATACGAGTGGATACCACAGCTTGAAAAGCCTGTTGAGACCTCTATCGAGCCTATCGACATTACAAAGTTCAGAGTACCGGGGGCTTCTATTGGCGAGGGTACAGGGCTTGTTACAGCCGTTGACGGGATCGATCCTACAAAAGGAGTTCCTCTCACAGGTTCAGGAAATGAAGAAGATGATGAAGAACGCATCGACTTCTGTGTTGCTTCTGTAAAGAAAAAAGATCTAGAATAAAATTAATATACATAAGGCAGCTTCTGTAAAACGAGGCTGCTTTTTTAAGTCCGTAGTTTACAAGTCCTTGACAAAAGAAAAGATTAGTGCTATTATATTATGTGATATTGTTATTTATTTATCAATCATGTTTTTTAGTAAAGGAAAGTGTAAATATATGTCTAAAGACGGTTCGATATCCGCATCAGTAATAAAACGACTGCCACGTTATTATAGATTTTTAGGTGAGCTTCAAAAAGAAGGACTTGAAAGAATATCTTCAAGGGAGCTTTCTGAGAGAATGAAGCTCACGGCTTCACAAATAAGGCAAGATCTTAACTGCTTTGGCGGATTTGGTCAGCAGGGATATGGCTATCACGTTGACGAGCTTAGAATGGAAATAGGCAAGATACTCGGAGTAGACAAACATTTCAAAACCATACTTATCGGTGCAGGAAACCTCGGTAAAGCTATCGCTACACATATTAACTTTGAAACAAGGGGCTGCAATCTCATTGGCATATTTGATATAAACCCTAAGCTCACTGGCGAAGTAGTAGGAAACATACCGATTCGACACACTAATGAAATAGAAAGCTTTTGCGAAGCAAACTCCCCTGTTGTAGCTGTGCTTTGTATACCGAAGGCAAACACTCAGGCTATTGCAGACCAGCTTGTAAATCTTGGTCTGAAAGCATTCTGGAATTTTTCACATTATGATCTTAGCATCGACTATGAAAACATAGTTGTGGAAAATGTCCATTTAGGTGACAGCCTGCTTACACTTACATATGCGACAAATATCATCACAAGCACTGATACTGACAACAGCGAAGAGATTGAATAAAAAAAATCACACTAGAAAATTCTCTGGTGTGATTTTTTTTATATAAAGTATTAGCGAACTGTTTTAACCGCGGCTGTTTCAACAACTGCAGCAAGATGGTCGTTAACCTCTTTGCTCTGATAGTATTCAGCAAAAGACTCAGTTACTTGATCTGCCCATGACTCTGTAGATTGAGTTTTAACATCCTCGGTATTGATTTTTTCAGCACTTCCTGTTTCATCATCAAGAACGTAAAGCTTATCTGATGCGACCTCGGCAGCGACAGTTGCCACCTTTGTCAACACATCGTCATTTTTATCATATATAACAAAAATGTAACAATTCTTTTTGTTCACAGTCTTAGTGCCTGTATAACCATAAAGCCTTTTTGTTTTTTCAGCCAAAGGATATATCTCCTTGCAAACATCTACGACCTGATTAAACGAATCAACAGCCTCATCTGGTATCTTTTCAAGAGTGCTTCTGTCAGGGAGTGAAGTAGTTTCGTCTGGCACTTCATCAGTAACCTCTGTCTGAGCTGTCGTTACGTCATTATTTGTAAGATTAACATTATTTTCTGTTTTATTATCGGCATTTTTTCCACAAGCCGAGAAAGCAAACATAGTGCAAACTATAGCAACAGCTATCATTAGCTTTTTCATATTGATCCTCCGAATAACCTCTGTAGTCCTAAATCATTATGTCATATTTCAACAGTTTCACATTATATCACATGAAAATTACTCTGTAAAGAGATTATAAAGAATTGTAACAAAATATCCCGATTATGACGAAACTCATAATCGGGATAAATCATTTTTTAGCTATTTGCACAATAAGAGGTTACAAATTTGTTACAACCTGACAAAAAGACTAATCGTAATCTACAACGTCGATCCACTTCATGAGCAGATCCTTCTCTTCCGGCTTGCCCTTAATGAGCTGTGCTGCTGCAACGATCGGCAACCAAGCCTGTACATACTGCTTAGATGTTCCGCTCTTTACGCAATACTTATCAAGATAAGCCTCAGCAAGATCAGGATTGTTAAGGCAGAACAGCAGGTATGTTCTTGCAACGTCAGCAGAAGCATTGCCTTGTCTAGCAGAACCCCAATTGATAACATAAGTACCTTCGTCATTGATGATAACGTTCTTTGGCTCAAAGTTACCATGGCAAAGCTTGATGTGCTTTGGCATTGAATCAAGTCTTGTGAGAAGCTCATACTTCTTTATCTCGTCGATCTGACCAAGAGTCTTGATCTGTCTTGCCATCTTATCTTTCAGCTTTGAAAGAAGTGGCATATACTGAGCGTGTATCTCGCACTGAATGTCGATAAACTGGTTAAGATATGTGTCTTTCTTGTCTGGATTTTCGTCCATAAGCTGCTGAAGAGTCTTACCCTTTATAAAGTCCATTGTAATAGCCCATTTGCCGTCGATAACGGAAACCTCGTGAAGAACAGGCATCTTTATAAAGGAATTGCCAAGTGTTGTTTCAACTCTTGCGTGTGTAAGAGCTGCATACAGACACTTTTCCTTGTATTCAGGCTTCTTATAGATCCTGACTGCCATTCCATCAGATTCATAAACATCATAGATGTCGCTGGATGCTACAAAGTTATCAAGTTTCATAAGTCATATCTCCTTTTATTTTAAAATATGGTATTAAGTCGAGTTTCAGAGTATACATCGATTTTTTCAACAGCCTTATTGTGTAAAATTACCTTTACATCTCCGTGCTTTCTATGTATCTCTGTTATGTCTATATTATACTACAGATTTTCTAAATGTCAAGCACTTTTTCGTTATTTTCACAACTGTTTTATTTTTGTTTAGTTTTTATCTTATATTTATTAATCTTTTTTCAGGCGGCATATATGATAAATTTTTATCAATCTGATTTTTATTGTGCAACTTGACGGTCATGAATTGTTAATCTATCATAAAACAATGTTCAATATTTATGTATATTGCATAATAAAGTGACGTAAAATATCAAAAAAGCTGTAACTTTATAAGATTGACAAAAAAATAACAATCGTATATAATATAACTAAGATAAAACCCTAGCGGGGGTTATCAAGAGTAAAAACAATAATTAATTTATTGGAGGTTTATTTTATGGCAAAGAGTGAAACTAAAACAGTCGGCATCGTCGATACAGAGGAAGCTCTGACTGCTAAGATCGCTGAAGTAAGAGCTGCGCAGGCAATCTTCGCTACCTACACACAGGAGCAGGTAGACAAGATCTTCAAGGCTGCCGCTATCGCTGCTAACAAGGCAAGAATCCCACTTGCAAAGATGGCTGTTGAGGAAACAGGCATGGGTATCGTTGAAGACAAGGTTATCAAGAACAACTATGCTGCTGAGCACATCTACAATAAGTACAAGAATGTTCAGACTTGTGGTGTTTTTGAGGAAAATAAGGCTTACGGCACAATGAGAATTTACGAGCCTATCGGTCTTATCGCTGCTGTTATCCCAACAACAAACCCAACTTCTACTGCTATATTCAAGACACTTATCTGTCTTAAGACAAGAAATGGTATCATAATCTCACCACACCCAAGAGCAAAGAAGTCAACTATCGCTGCTGCTAAGATCGTTTATGATGCAGCTGTTGCAGCAGGTGCTCCAAAGGGTATCATCGGTTGGATCGATGTTCCTTCTCTTGAAATCACAAACATGATCATGAGAGAGTCTGACACTATTCTCGCTACAGGCGGTCCTGGAATGGTAAAGGCTGCTTACTCATCTGGTACACCAGCTCTCGGTGTTGGTGCCGGTAACGCATCAGCTATCATCGATTCTTCTGCTGATATCGTAAACGCTGTAAACTCTATCATTCATTCTAAGACATTTGATAACGGTATGATCTGTGCTACAGAGCAGACAGTTATCGCTGATAAGACAGTTTACAACGATGTTAAGAAGGAATTCATCAAGAGAGGCTGCTACTTCCTTAATGATGAAGAGGCTGACAAGATAAGAAAGACAATGCTCATCAACGGTGCTCTTAATGCTAAGATCGTTGGTCAGCGTCCTGTAACTATCGCTAAGATGGCTGGCTTTGAAGTTCCAGAGGATACAAAGGTACTCATCGGCGAGGCTACAAGCACAGCTCCAGAAGAGGCTTTCGGTCACGAAAAGCTCACAACTATCCTTGGTATGTACAAGTCAAAGAACTTTGACGACGCTCTTGACATCGCAGAGGCACTTCTCGTAAACAATGGCGGTCTTGGTCATACTTCAGTTCTTTGGGTAGATAACATAAACGAGAGAGAAAAGCTCAATAAGTTCGCTGCAAGAATGAAGACTTGCCGTCTTATCGTAAACACACCTTCTTCACTCGGCGGTATCGGTGACCTCTACAACTTTGACTTTGCTCCTTCCCTCACACTCGGCTGCGGTTCATGGGGCGGCAACTCAGTTTCTGAGAACGTTGGCGTTAAGCACCTGCTGAACATTAAGACAGTCGTTGAGAGGAGAGAGAATATGCTTTGGTTCAGAGCACCTGAAAAGGTATACTTCAAGAAGGGTTGTCTCCCTGTTGCTCTTGACGAGTTGAAGACTGTTATGGGCAAGAAAAAGGCATTCATCGTAACAGACCAGTTCCTTTATAAGAATGGTTATACAAAGGCTATCACAGATAAACTCGATGAAATGGGTATTCTCCATGAAACATTCTTCGATGTTGCTCCAGACCCAACACTTGCTTGCGCACTTGAGGGCGTTGCTCAGCTGAGAGCTTTCGAGCCTGACACAATTATCGCTATCGGCGGTGGTTCTGCAATGGACGCTGGTAAGATCATGTGGGTTCTTTACGAGCATCCAGACGCTGACTTCTTCGATATGGCTATGAGATATATCGATATCCGTAAGAGAGTTTACACATTCCCTAAGATGGGTGAGAAGGCATACTTCATTGCTATCCCAACATCTTCTGGTACAGGTTCTGAGGTAACACCTTTCGCAGTTATCACTGATGAAAAGACAGGTACTAAGTATCCTCTGGCTGACTACCAGCTCATGCCTAACATGGCTATCGTTGATACAGATATGATGATGTCTGCTCCAAGAGGTCTGACTTCTGCATCAGGTATCGACGCTCTGACACACGCTCTTGAGGCTTATGCATCTGTAATGGCTACAGATTACACTGACGGTCTTGCACTGAGAGCTATGAAACTTATCTTTAAGTATCTGCCAGATGCATATGACAACGGTCAGACAGACGTTAAGGCTCGTGAGGAAATGGCTACAGCATCTACAATGGCTGGTATGGCATTCGCTAACGCATTCCTCGGTGTTTGCCACTCAATGGCTCATAAGCTCGGTGCTTATCATCACCTGCCACACGGCGTTGCTAACGCTCTCCTTATCACAATGGTAATGAGATACAACGCTGACCCAACACCTAGAAAGATGGGTACTTTCTCACAGTATCAGTATCCACATACTCTTGAGAGATACTGCGAGTGTGCACATTCACTTGGTATTGTTGGTAAGAACGATGAGGATACACTCAACAAGTTCATCGACGCGATCGAAGCACTCAAGGAAAGAGTTGGTATCAAGAAGACTATCGCTGATTACGGCGTAGACGAGAAGCACTTCCTTGAGACTCTCGACAACATGGTTGAGGACGCATTTGATGACCAGTGCACAGGTGCTAACCCAAGATACCCACTCATGAGCGAGCTGAAGGAAATGTACCTCAAGGCTTACTACGGCAAATAATATTTGCTGACAAAGCAATTTGCAGAGTGACTAATGTTTGATTATTAGTTGATCTATAATAAACCTCCGACTGCTTGTTCCCTTTTGGGAGCAGGCAGTCATTTTTTTTGTTAAGTTGCACTTAAAATAATTTAAGGTATGTGTATTATATATGCAAATAACAGTTGAAAAAGGGAAAAATATATGGTATAATGGAATAAGTATAAATTATTTCAGAGCAATATCTGATGTGATTTTTACATAACACTTGGCGACACTCCGCCATACAAAGAGGTTATAAATATGAACAACAAAAATTATGACGTTATTATCGCTGGCTGTGGTGCGGCAGGTCTATATGCAGCACTTAACCTTTCCCGTGATTTAAATGTACTTGTGCTTTCCAAAAGAGAGCTGACCTTGTGTAACTCTTCCCTTGCACAGGGTGGAATTGCAGGCGTTTATGACAATCCAAAGGACTCGCCTGAATATCACAAACATGATACATTTGTAGCAGGCGGCTTTGAAAATGATCCTGAGTCCACTCAGGTCCTTGTTGACGAAGCCTGTATTGACATCGGAAAACTCATAGAGCTTGGCGCTGACTTTGATAAGTGTCCTGATGGATCTTATCACCGCACTCTCGAAGGTGGACACGGTATGAACAGGATCTTTCATCATGCCGATACCACAGGTCTGGAGATTGAAACAACTCTACTAAGAAATGTTCAACAGCTAGATAATGTTGAGATACTCGAAAATGCCGTTATGTGCAATGCAAAGAAAACCGAAACAGGTTTTTCCATTCTTGTGCTGACTAATGACAACGAATATACGACATATAATTGCAGATACGCCATTTTTGCAACTGGTGGAATAGGCAGAGTTTACGAATACACTACAAACTCCGCTATCGCAACAGGCGACGGCATAACTATTGCTCATGAGCTTGGAGCAGAGATAAAAAATCTCAGCTATATCCAGTTCCACCCAACAGGCTTTAACAACAAGCACACTCGTGAAACTTTCCTTATCTCTGAATCTGTCAGAGGCGAGGGCGCTTATCTTAAAAACTGCAACGGCGAAAGATTTATGCAAAACTATGACGATCGTCTGGAGCTTGCGCCAAGAGATGTTGTTTCTCATGCAATCATGTCTGAAGCCAAGAAAACAGGCTCTGACAAATTCTATCTTGATATCACTCACAAAGACCCTGAGTTTGTCAGAAACAGATTTCCTATGATAAATGAAAAGCTTCTCGAAGCAGGTTATGACATGACCAAGGATATGATACCTATTTTCCCTTGTCATCATTACCTTATGGGTGGCATAAATGTTGATACATATGCAAGAACTAACATTGACAGGCTTTATGCCTGCGGCGAATGTTCACATACAGGTGTTCACGGCAATAACAGACTTGCAAGCAATTCCCTACTTGAAGCTTTGGTATTTTCAAGACGTGCTGCGGCTGACATCAATGAGAAGATAAAATCTGACAGTGGTGACCTTGAAACATACGATTTCAAGATAGACAATGAAGCCCCGCACATTCCTCAGGGCATAAGAACAGAGATAAGAGATATAATGCAGCGTGCATATTTCGTTATCCCTGATAAGGAGGCTTTGCCGCCTGATCTTGAAGAAGTAACAAAGCTAAAAAATTTCCTTTGTGACGATAATTTCAAAATAGACAGAGATTATGTTGAAGCAAGGTCTCTTACAACTGTCGCTTATATCGTATTAAAGGACGCTATCGAAAAGCTCAAATCCAAAGAAAAAATGGAGGAAAACAAATGAAATTAATGCAGTTTCAGATCGACGATATCATTAAAACAGCTCTGCTGGAGGATATCAACTATATAGACGTTACAACGGATTATCTTGTTGACGAAAATTCAGTTTCAACAGCGAAGTATGTTTCAAAGGACGAAGGCGTACTTTGTGGAATTAATGTGGCAATGAGAGTTTTTCAGCTTCTTGACAGCAATGTTAAATGTGAAATATTTATCCATGACGGTGAAAAGGTCAAGAAAGGCGACATTATCGCAAAAATAACAGGCTCAACAAGAGCCTTGCTCAAAGGCGAAAGAACGGCACTGAATATCGTTCAGCATATGTCAGGCGTTGCAACTGCAACAAACAGATGCGTTGAGCTTGTAAAGGGTACAAAGGCGTCTGTTGCGGATACGAGAAAAACGCTCCCAGGTCTTAGAGTTTTGCAGAAATATGCAGTTACAGTAGGCGGTGGAAAAAACCACAGATACAATCTTTCAGATTGCGCAATGCTAAAAGACACTCACCTTGACGCATATGGCAGCATGACAGGCGCAGTAAACGCTCTCAGAGAAAAAATGGGGCATACTGTCAAGATAGAAGTTGAAGTCGGAAACCTTGAAGAACTCAAAGAAGCTCTTACACTTGGCGTTGAGATAATCATGCTTGACAATATGACAAATGAAGATATGGCAAAGGCTGTTGAAATGACAAATGGCAAAGCACTTTTAGAAGCTTCAGGAAACGTGACCTCTGAAACAATCCGTGCAATAGCTGAAACGGGCGTTGATATCATTTCTATCGGTGCTATCACACACTCAGTCAAGGCGTTTGACATTTCAATGAAAATGGAAAAGTAAGATAAAACAAAAGCCGATACCATATTAAGGTGTTGGCTTTTATGCTTAAATGGGGGAAAAATATGCGTTATTACAAAAGATCTTATGTGCATTACAGCAAATCAGCAATGAAAATAATAGCGTTAGTTTTCATGTTGGTTGGCGTGACATTTCTTGCAGTTGGAATAGGTTTTGCAATACACCAAACTCAACTCAAAAACAGATGTACTCTTGAAGTCAACGCTATAATATCAGACATTCTCAGCAAAGATGAACGACATGAGAACGATGACGGACACGTATCATATAGCACAGTTTACACACCAGTGTATTCATATAACGTTGACGGACAGCTCTACACCACTCACAGCAATACATATTCCAGCAACATCAGATACAGAAGAGGACAAACGATCCAGATATTCTGTAACCCTGACGACCCTGAAACGTTTTATGCACCAAATGATACAACCAATACCATATTAACAGTTGTTTTCTGTGGATTAGGCGGGCTGTTTGCGATTATAGCAATAGTGCTTATCATAGTGCTTATACATATAAAGAAAAAGCAGAAATCCGGAAAAAATTTTGCAGAAAATGAATTATACGAAGAAAATAATTATCCATACGACGAATAATTCTGAGAGGAGGAATTTTTATGGCAAGCATTATGGACGGTGAAAGACAATTTCACATCAGAACTATCACTGATGAAGTGGGCAGATATGTTATTATGCCGGGTGACCCTGGAAGAGTGCCAAAAATAGCGGCACTTCTTGATGACGCAAAGCAGGTGGCTCAAAACAGAGAATACAATGTTTATACAGGCTATCTTGACGGCGAGAAGGTAACTGTGTGCTCGACCGGTATCGGTGGACCATCTGCGGCAATTGCAGTGGAGGAACTGGTAAAGTGCGGCGCAGACACATTTATTCGTATCGGCACAAGCGGAGGAATGGATCTTTCCGTTAGCGGTGGCGACCTTGTTATAGCTTCGGCGGCTGTTCGTGGCGAAGGTACGTCAAAAGAATATCTCCCCGAGGGCTACCCTGCAGTAGCAGATTTCACTGTAACAACTGCCCTTGCAAAAGCTGCGGCTGAACTGTCAGAAGATAAGCTTGGCAAGCGTTATCATGTGGGCGTTGTCCACAGCAAGGACAGCTTTTATGGAGAAGTAGAGCCTGACTCAATGCCTGTGAGCGGTGATATAAATTACCGCTGGGACGCATATTTAAGGTGCGGCTGTATGACTTCCGAAATGGAATGTGCCGCAGTTTTCTCAGTAGGTATTGCAAGACACGTCCGCTGTGGAGCTGTTATAACAGCTATATGGAACGTAGAGCGTTCAAAGGCAGACCTTGAAGACAATGTGAGCGACGACACCACAAGAGGTATCCACTGCGCGGTGAACGCTGTGAAAATACTGATAGAACAGGATAAAAAGTGATAAAAAGCCGCTGTGACGTTTATTGTCATAGCGGCTAAAATTATTTTATTCTTATTCCAAGAAGCATTGAAAGCTCCACAGCTTGATCTGCTGAAAAAACAGCGTTTCGGAGTTCTCTGAATGTATCAGAAACGCGAAGTCCGCTTACAAGACAGGTAGAAAAATCAACGCCGCCTAAAGGCGTTCTGAAAAATGATGTGCCGAGATATTTACTTCCGCTTGTCTTAAACGCTTTCAAATTGCAGGAAACAAGCTCAGCCGAGGACATATCACTGTTTTTTACCTGGGTTTCAGACAGCTTGCATTTATCAAATATGGCATATCCGCAGTTTGAGGATTCAAAGGCTACACCTTGAATGGAGCAATCCTTGAACTCTGCGCCAACGAGCTTGCAGGAGCGGAACTCACATCTGCTGAGGTAGGCTGAGTCCAGTGATGAATTTGACAGATCGCAGGATATGAACGTCACATCAACGAATGAGGAACGCTCAAAATCGCAATCTGTAAAGGTGCAGTTTTCAAACATACAGTTTATAAATGACAGGCAGGAGAGATCTTCGCTTTCAAAATATTCTCCGCTAAATTTACAGCCTGAAATATCGCTGTCAGTGCGTTTTGCAGTACGTTTGACTTCATTAAGGTCGCACAATGGAAGGTCTTGCATCTTATTCACAACTATCCTCCCAATTGTCAGAAAAGTCAAAATCATCAGGAAACTGCTCTGCTATAACTGTCTTTGAAAACTGTGAAGCAGTTTCTATAAGCTCTTTGCCTCTTCCCGTCCATGTGAACAGGTCTGCATCTATATCAACGGCCTGAAATGCAGTTTCAAGGCTTATTGACCTAAGGTCGGCAGCAATGAACTGAGGCTTTGAAATAATTCTCCAGATAAACGGCTGAGCGCAAATGAATCTTTCGATATATTCAAGGTCTATATTCTTTCTGTATTTTGAGATAAGCTGACCCCTTGTGACTTTTGGTGAATGAAACCTAAACCACATCACTGAGAACGGGTTAAAGCTCTGTACTGCAAATTTGCCTTTGTATTTCTTCATCATATGGTCAACTCGGCTTTCAAGCTCACCGAATGGCGCACCGCCTTTAAGCTCAATAAGAAGTGGCACTTTGCTGTCAACAGTTTTCAGCACCTCTGACAGCAGCGGTATCTTTTCATCACTGTTTTTAAGTTTAAAGGCAGAAAGCTGTTCATAGGTGTAATCAAACACCTTGCCCTCAATGCCACACATTCTCATAAGGTCATTGTCATGGAAAACCACAATGCGGCAATCCTTTGTTAGACGTACATCAAGCTCGATAGAAAGACATTTTTCAACCGCAAGCCTGAATGCGGTAAGAGAATTTTCAGGAACAAGTTCTGAGTGAAGACCTCTGTGAGCAATATATTTGCCAAAATCCATATGGGATACCTCTTTTCGTATTAAAGTCATTTATATTATACTCTCCCAGGCTTAGATTGTCAACTGTATCACGCTGGATAATATATATTTCATTCACAGAAAGTTTAAGAATTATCACACAGTATCATCACAATAATAAGATATAATTAAATTTATGTTATGCAGAGGATTTTCTCTCAAAGGAAAGGACAATTATTATGATAAAGAAATTAGCCGCTGTTACAGCAGCTCTCACAATAGCTATTTGCAGCTTTACTTCATGCAGCAAAAATAACGACAGCTCATCAACCGTATCTTCCACAGTGGATTCTTCTGTTTCAGCTGTTGACAGCACAACTGAAAAACAGACACCTGAGCCGTCCCTTACAATTGACGGCAAGTCCATTGATACTAAGGACTTTATCGTTTGCACCATTGACGGCAAGGATATTGATTTTGATACTTTCAGATACTATTATTATTATACTATAAGCAAGTACACTTCCACTTACGGAGCAACCCTTGACACTATCAAGTCAACTGACGGTGGTTTTAAGCTTCTTATGGAGGACGTTATCACTGCACTTAAGCAGGAACTTGTTGCACCTGAGCTTGCAGAAGAAAACGGAATTGAGCTTACAGACGATGACAACAAGACAATTGATGACCAGATAGCTAAAGCTAAAGCAAAGTATGATTCTGATGAAGCTTATCTTAATGACATTAAGTCGGCTTACCTCACAGAGGATCTTTACAGAAAAATGCTTGAAACAGCTACTATCTATACTAAAGTAAACGATACTCTTTTTAAGAATGACGGCAAATATGCAACAAAAAAAGAAGACTTTAGAAAAATAGTCAAGGATACAAGCGAGTATTGCCGTGAGATTCACGTTATGATCCCTTTCTATGCACAGGTAGATCTGGACGACAGTACCGCTGACAGTTATGACAGTATGTCACTTTCAAACAAAGCGAGCGCAAAGCAGTCAGCTTATGCTAAGCTTGATGATGACGGTGTAAAGAAAGCTAAGGAAAAGGCTAAGAAGCTTGCAGAAGAAGTTCTGAAAAAGGCTCAGGACGGAGAAGACTTTGACAAGCTTATTGAAAAGTACGGCTGGGATCTCGGACTTGAAGATCCTTCAACAGGATATTATTTCAATAAAGATACGACTGGATATCCTGAGGAGCTTGTAAAGGACGCTTTCACACTGAAAGAAAACGGCATTTCTACTAAGCTTACAGAGAATGACACATATGGATATTTCATAATCAAACGTTTGCCGGTTGATATGGATTATGTAGAGCAGAATATAGATGATATGATCTATTCATATGATACACCCGCTATCTCAAAGCTTTACAACGAAAAAATGGGCAAAATGGAAGTCAAGTATTGCGACCAGTGGGACAAGATAACTGCGGACAGCATAACCTGATGGATCATGGTATGATTAAAGAGCCTGAGCAGATCTCAGGCTCTTTTTATGCGTTTTTGTGATTGACGTAAGAGTAAATATCTGATATAATAAAAATTGGGGTGATCTTACGGACAGGCTGAAATTTCAAGATGCTTGCGATAAAATCATAGGCAAAAGCCGTGAACGCAACGGCATCGGAACTCTAGGCGAGAAAACGCTTCATGCTGTTTTGAAAAACTATTTTGAGCCATATGATGAAAATCAGGAGATACGCATTGGCGGATATGTGGCTGATATCGTAGGCGAGAACGGTGTTATCGAGATACAAACAAGACAGTTCAACAAACTGCTGAAAAAACTTGAAGCCTTTCTTGACTACTGCGACGTGACAGTGGTCTACCCTATCCCTGCGGTCAAATATGTCCGTTGGATAGATACAGAAACTGGAGAGCTTTCAGAAAAGCACAAATCGCCGAGAAAATACACTATCTATGAAGTCATGCCCGAACTGTACAAAATAAAATACACCCTTGATAACCCTCGATTTCATTTGTGCCTTTGTATGCTTGAAACCGAGGAGATAAGATTGCTTAACGGCTGGTCAAAGAACAAAAAGCGTGGATCTTCACGCCATGACAGGATACCAAAAGGTCTTATTGATGAAATACATATCGACTGCCCTGCCGACTTTGATATGTTCCTCCCGGAGGACCTGCCAAAGCAGTTCACTTCTAAAGACTTTGCCCTTAATGCAAAGATATCTCGTGAATATGCACAGGTAACGCTTAATATACTCACATATCTTGAAAGAGTGAAACGTGTGGGCAAACAGGGTGCTAGTATACTTTATGAGAAAACTGAATGAGCAAGGCTCTTTACATACAGTGCGAAAGGAAGCTGTCAATGAAACTAAAACGAAAAATCAGCAGGATATTATCCATGACGCTGGCAATAATGCTGCTTGTGCCTGCGATGTGTGCAGACGCATTCAATTTTACACCTACATCAGGCTATGACGATAACGGAAAAGCGATACCGTTGGAGCTTTACTCTGAAGCGGTCTATATGGTCAATCTTGACAGCGGTGAAGCTATCGTTGACATAAACGGTGAAGACGAGCGTGTGCCTGCTTCCCTCACAAAGATAATGACTGCTGTGGTGCTTCTGGACAAATTCAAAGGTGATGAACAAAAACTAAAAGATACATACTATTCAGCAGGCTCGGAAGCATTTGATGAACTATATGATACTGGTGCTTCAACAGCTGATATACAACCAGGCGAAGAAGTAAGCTGTTATGATCTCCTGGCGGCACTGCTTATCCCATCCTCATGTGAAGCAGCGAATATAATCGCTTTGAATGTGTCCGATTCCATAACAGAATTTACAGACCTTATGAATGAAAAAGCTGAAAAACTCGGCATGGAAAATACACACTTTTCAAATGCACATGGTCTGTGGGCGCAACAGAATTATTCGTCCTGTAAGGATATGGCAACTCTTTGTGAATATGCCATAAGCAAATATCAGGTATTTCGTGATATTGTCTGTCTGCCAAGCTATCATATGGCATCCACCTCTTATCACTCAGATGGTACAGATATTTATAATACAAACCTTATGCTTGACTCAATGACCGATTATTACTACTCCTATGCTAAAGGCATAAAAACAGGCACCCTTGACTCCGCAGGAAGATGTTTAGCTTCATATGCAGAATATGAAGGCACTTCATATCTTATTGTGACAATGGGCGCACCAATGGATAAGCTTGAAGAAGATGTGAAGAAGGGCGAGGACGATCATGATTCCATATATGGTGGAGATAATGTTTACTACAACCTCCTCGATCACATCAGTCTTTACAAATGGGCATTTTCAAGTCTTGTAGCAACGGATTTTGTGGACAAAAACAGCGAAGTCCGTGATGTAAAGGTAAGCTACGGTGACGGCATAGATTATGCAAATCTAAAACCTGCAAATGGTTTTACAAGGCTGTGGCCTGTAGATATATCAGTAAATGATGTGGAAAAGAAAATAACCGTTTATGACAACGTTGTTGCACCTGTTGAAGTTGGCGATGTGCTTGGTAAAATGGAACTTGTCTACAAAGGTGAAGTGCTTGCAACGATAGATCTCGTTTCCACAACTAAAGTAGAACGTTCCCAAGTCAAAGCGAAGGTTAAAATAGCTAAGTCATACTTTGAATCGTCTGTTTTCAAGGTCACATTAACAATACTTATTGCACTTATAGTAATATACTCTGTGATACATATTGCAAAAATGCAGAAAAAATACATGAAATAAAATAAGCGGTCTGCTCACTATGAATTGTGAACAGGCCGCTCTTTTGCGTCTACTGATCTTTATTTTCGTTGTGATCGTCAACTATTTCTGGATCATCCTCTCTGTTGACCTCATTTACCTCATCAGCACTTGGAATGACCATGGCGTCAAGCTGTTCAGGCGTAAGCGGAATACGCTTTTCATTTTTCTTATACAAATGCTCAACATCCTCCATATAATAGTCGGTATCTACAGGGAGCTTCTTCTTTCTTAACCGCTGAACAACGCTCTCTCGTGTAAAAGTATAAAGCAATGCAAAAGTCGGAACTGCAATGACCATACCTATGAACCCGAACAAATTTCCAAAGAAGAACAGTGATACCAGCACCCAAAAACCCGGAAGCCCAGTAGAATCACCAAGTATCTTAGGACCAAGGATATTGCCGTCAAACTGCTGTAGAATAACTATGAAAATGAGAAGTATAATGGCTTTTTTAGGATCAATAAAAAGCATAAGTGCAGTTGATGGTATCGCACCGATTATCGGTCCAAAAAATGGGATAATATTAGTTACACCCACAAGAACACTTATCATGATGTTGTAAGGCATATTCATGATAGTCAGACCTATAAAACAAAGAACTCCGATTATTGCCGAGTCAATGATCTTTCCGCTCAAAAAACCTGCAAAAACTTTATTTGTTTCAGTGCAAACTCTCATGATCTTCTCACATGTAGACTTTTTTGTGTTTGCAATGATTATCTTCTTAGCCTGAGCAAGAAGCTTTTCCTTGCTGCAAAGCATATAGATAGAAACGATAAATCCAAATACAAAGTTTTTAAGAACATTAATAACGCCCCATGCACCCGAAAGAATATTTTCAAACATCGGCTGTATCTTCTCGATAACGGTTCCCAAATCAGTTGAAAAAGCTTTGAGTTTCTCCGTAGCCATTGTTTCAATATCAGGATAGTTTTTAAACAGCTTATTTATCCAACCCTGCACTTTAACAACGATGTTAGATGCATTGTTAAAAATATCAATTATGGAATTTATAAGTTCTGGAACAACAACATAAGTAAGTCCAACAACTATCCCCAGAAAAACAAGTGACGCTACAGTTACTGAGCAGGCTCTGGTAAGCTTTTTCTTAGCCGGATTTTTTACCACTTTATTTCTGAACAGCTTTTCAAAATTCACCATTATAGGATTTATAAGAAATGCGATCACAAGACCAACTATAACAGGCGTAAGTGCAGAAACAAGTGTGGAAATAAGCTTTAAGATCGTATTAAATTTAAATACAGCCACTACCAAAAGCACATTTATAGCAATAACGATAACTGCATAAAATGCAATTGTGGTGTATTTCTTATTAGTTTGTACTTTCATATATTTTCCTTTCTCAATTACCTTAACTATTACTTTATTATACACTACATTATTTATAAATGCAAGGAATATTGAAAATTTAAAATTATTTATTTTGGTATAAATCCAAATTGCAAAAGAATATTTACATAATAGCAATAATATTTACATTTTCTGATATTGACATTTTAGAAACAGAGGCATATAATAAGACTAAAGTTAATACGATAAATCCTATGAGCAAAAGTAAGTAGTTTGATGCAAAAGGTCACAGAGAGTCAGCGGTGGGTGTGAGCTGATACATTTTCTTCAGATGAATGGATTTGTGAGGAGCGGTGTGAAAGTTTTTACGAGTATCACTCGCCGTGATTCCTGCGTTAAAGGACAGGATATTGATTTCTGCCAGTCAGAATGCGTATCTGTGAGCCGATAATTTATTATCGGGAAATTGGGTGGCACCACGGTTCTATCGTCCCATAACTAGATGTTATGTGTGATGACAGGGCTTTTTTTATTGTCAATTTTACGACAAAAAAGCATTTAGGAGGAATATTTATGCTGTACCCTGCTATTGAACAAGTAAAGGAACTTTTTGAAAACTACAAGACTGTGCCTGTATTCTATGAGCTTCTCATGGATTCATGTACGCCAATACAGCTTTTTAACTGTCTGCACGAGGCGTATGATGATTGTTTCATTCTTGAATCTGTTGACAACAAGGACCAGTGGGGCAGATATTCATATGTGGGCATTGATCCTAAATGTGAGTATATTCTTGACAAGCACGTTGTTACTGTCAAGGAGAAAGGCAAGGCTGATGAAAGCGTAAAAGTCGATGATCCTATCGCTTTCTTTTCTGAGATAATCGAAGGCCACAAGTCACCGAGATTTAATAATTATCCAAAGCTCACAGGTGGTCTGATAGGATTTTTCGCTTATGATATGATAAGATACTTTGAGAAAACACTGTGCAACCCACCTGAGGACGATCTTAAGCTTCCTGACGCTGACCTGCACCTTTTTGAAAAGATCGTTGCTTACGATCACCTTTCAAACAAGGCTGTAATAATCCTCAACATCAATAAGAGCGATGATCTTGAAACTAAATACAAAGAAAGTGAAAAGATATGCAACGAAGTAGTTGAAACTCTTAGAAATTACAAGCCTGTTATGAAAACTCCAAAGACAATGGAGGACAACATCACAGTAAAATCCAACATCACAAAGGAACATTATCTCGCAAACGTTGAAAAGGCTAAGGAATACATCAAAGAGGGCGACATCTTCCAGATAGTTCCGTCACAGAGATTTGAGATAGACAATCCGCCAGACAGCTTTGACGTTTACAGAATGCTCCGCTCCACTAATCCGTCACCTTACCTTTACTACTTTAAGCACAATGATTATGCTGTTGCAGGTGCTTCACCTGAAATGCTTGTATCAGTAGAAAACAGAACAGTAGTAACAAGACCAATTGCAGGCACTATCAAGCGTGGAGCGACCTACGACGAAGATATCCGCAATGAACAACAGCTTCTCAACGATCCAAAGGAAAGAGCTGAACACACAATGCTCGTTGACCTTGGAAGAAACGACATAGGAAAGGTTTCTGAGTTCGGCTCCGTAACTGTTACAGACATGATGATAGTTGAAAGATATTCAAAGGTTATGCACCTTGTATCGAATGTAAAGGGTACACTGAGAGAAGATAAGAAACCTCTTGACGCACTTATGGCAGTTCTTCCTGCTGGCACTCTTTCAGGCGCACCGAAGGTAAGAGCAATGGAGATAATCGACGAGCTTGAAACAACAAAAAGAGGCCTTTATGGCGGAACAGTTGGTTATCTTGCATTTGACGGTTCGCTGGATACTTGTATCGCTATAAGAACAGTGCTTTTCAAAAATAACAAGGCTTATATCCAAGCAGGAGGCGGAGTTGTTGCAGACTCAGTTCCTGAGAACGAATATCAGGAGTCATGCAACAAGGCAATGGCTGTTATAAATGCAATAAAAGAAGCAAGCAAATTATAATTTAAAAGGAGTTAATAACATGAACAATAATATTATTCTTACAGGCGATAGACCAACCGGATCACTTCATCTTGGTCATTATGTAGGTTCTCTCAGAAAAAGAGTTGAACTTCAAAACACAGGAAAATTTGATCAGTTCGTTATGATAGCCGATCTTCAGGCACTTACAGATAACGCTGACAATCCTGAGAAGATAAGACAAAACATTCTTGAGGTAATGCTTGACTATCTTGCTGTAGGGCTTGAGCCGGACAAAACAACATTCTTCGTTCAGTCACATATCCCAGCACTTTATGAGCTTCCAATGTACTATTCAAACCTCGTTACAATGTCAAGACTTGAAAGAAACCCTACTATCAAGTCTGAGATAAAAATGAGAAACTTTGAAAGAAACCTTCCTGTTGGCTTTATGACATATCCTATCAGCCAGGCAGCAGACATCACAGCATTCAAGGCTAAGTATGTTCCTGTTGGAGAAGATCAGCTTCCAATGCTTGAACAGGCAAGAGAGATAGTAAACAGCTTCAACAGAATTTATAAGTGCGATATACTTGTTGAGCCTGAGGCTGTTCTCCCAGACAACGCAAGCTGCAACAGACTTGTTGGTACAGACGGCAACACAAAAATGAGCAAATCTCTTGGCAACTGCATTTACCTTAAAGATGATGAAAAGACGCTGAAAAACAAGATAATGTCAATGTACACTGACCCTACACACATCAATGTAAGCGACCCCGGTCACACAGAGGGCAATCCGGTATTCATCTATCTTGATGCATTCAGCAAGGACGAAGATTTTGCTAAATACTTCCCTGACTATAAGAACCTCGCAGAGATGAAAGAACATTATGAGCGTGGCGGCCTTGGCGATATGAAATGTAAGAAGTTCCTTAACAACGTTATGCAGGAATTTCTCGCACCTATCAGAGCAAGACGTGAGGAATATGAGAAAGACAAAGAGCAGCTCATAGAGATACTTAAAAAAGGCACACAACGTGCAATAGAGGTTTCAAATGAAACTGTATCAGAGATAAGGAATGCTATCGGCATAAACTACTTCAACGACAAAACCTTCATTGATAAATTTGTACTGTAAAGGAATATTACTATGATTTTACTTATTGACAACTATGACAGCTTTACCTACAATCTTTATCAGGCTGTAGGTGTACTCACAAAAGACATTACAGTAGCAAGAAATGATGAGATAACCATAGAAGAGATCGAAAAAATGTCACCTGCGGCTATCATCATCTCCCCTGGTCCTGGTTATCCAAAAGACGCAGGAATTTCCGAAGAGGTCATAAAGACATTCAGTGGCAGGATCCCTATACTTGGCGTTTGTCTAGGACACCAGGCGATAGCCGAAGCATTCGGTGGAAAGATAGTTCACGCAAAGCAGCAGCTTCACGGCAAGCAGACAGATATCAATCTTAACACTGCAAACCCACTTTTCAGCGGTTTGAAAAGCACAATAAAAGCCGCAAGATATCACTCACTTGTTGTTGACAGCATTTCACTTCCTACTTGCCTGTCTGTTATTGCAACTGACGATAAAGCTCAGATAATGGCAATAAGACACAGAGAACACCCGACCTACGGCGTTCAGTTCCACCCTGAGTCAGTTCTCACTGGCGAAGTTGGAAACATGATAATCGAAAACTTCCTGAACGATATCGCTGGCATAAAGACCACAAAAACAAAGTCTGCAACTCTTCCTGACAGCGAAAGAGTTGAGCTTAAAAAGTATCTCAAAATAGTATGTGACGGAAAGTCACTCACTGAGGACGAAGCTTATAAAGCAATGGATATCATCATGAGCGACAGAGCTTCTAACGCTCAGATCGCCTGCCTACTCACAGCTCTGAGAATGAAGGGCGAAACTATCGACGAGATAACAGGCTTTGCAAAGGTAATGAGAGAAAAGATGTCAAAGGTCAATGTCAAGGGTACTCTTGATATAGTTGGCACAGGTGGAGATCTTTCAAACAGCTTCAACATTTCCACAACCTCTTCATTCGTAATTGCGGCAGCAGGACAGAAAGTCGCAAAACACGGCAACAGAAGCGTTTCTTCAAAAAGCGGTGCAGCTGATGTTTTCGAGGCTCTTGGTGTTAAAATTCAGTCAACACATGAACAGGCTGAAAAGTCCCTTGACGAGATCGGTCTTTCATTCCTGTTTGCACAGTCATATCACTCAGCAATGAGATTTGTAGGACCTACAAGAGCGCAGATAGGTGTAAGAACTGTTTTCAACATTCTCGGACCTCTCGCAAATCCTGCAAAAGCAGACTTCATGATACTTGGCACATATGACCCTGATCTACTCGAACCAATGGCTAAGGTGCTTATGAATCTTGGCATAAAGAGAGCAATGCTCGTTTACGGCAACGACAGGCTTGACGAAGTTTCTATCTCAGCTCCAACAACTATCTGCGAGATAAACGGCGGAAAGCTTATCAAGTATGAGATAAAGCCTGAAGACTTTGGTCTTAAAAGAGGCAAGCTTGCTGACATCATTGGCGAGGACGCAAATGGCAATGCTGCTGTCACAAGAGGTATACTTGAGGGCACTATCAAGGGTGCAAAGAGAGATATCGTTCTTCTCAACTCAGGTTGTGCGCTCTATATCTGCGGCAAATGCGACAGCATCGAAGGGGGCGTAAAGACTGCAGCTGAAATGATAGACAGCGGAAAGGCTCTTAAAAAGCTTGAAGAACTTGTTGAACTTACTAACAGAGGATAAAAAATGATACTTGACAATATCTGCGACAAAAGAAGAGAGCAGCTTGAAAGAGATATATCAAAAGTTTCAAGACAGGATATAAAAGCTATGGCAGCCGAAAAGGAATACCAAACTGTTTCCTTTTCAAAATCTATCAAGCGTGATACCCTTTCAGTCATAAGCGAGGTAAAGAAAGCCTCACCATCAAAGGGTCTTATCTGTCCTGACTTTGACCCTGTGAAAACCGCCTGCGAGTATGAGAAAAGCGGTGCAAATGCTATCTCCTGTCTCACTGAAGAGCATTATTTTCAAGGCTCTGGGGAATATCTCAAAGCTATAAGAGCGGCTGTAAAGCTGCCGATACTCCGCAAGGATTTTATCATCGACGAATATCAGCTTTACGAGGCAAGGGCTATAGGTGCTGATGCAGTGCTGCTTATCTCGGCTATACTCAGCGAGGGTCAAATGAAAGAATATTCTGACATTGCACACGAGCTTGACCTTGAATGTCTTGTAGAGGTGCACAACGAGGAAGAGTATAAAAAGACGCTTGATTTTAAGCCTGATATGCTTGGCATAAACAACAGAAATCTTTACACTTTTGACGTTGACCTTGAAACCACAGGCAGGCTCAGCAATATAGTAGGCGACCATGCAGTGCTTGTTTCAGAGAGCGGTATAAAAACAAATGCCGATATGAAAAAGGTACGCAGCCTTGGTGCAGACGCTGTGCTTATAGGTGAAACGCTTATGAGAAGCGGCAATATCGGTACAACTCTCCATGAACTGAGAGAGGGCGTATAAATGACAAAAATCAAAATATGTGGTATGCGCCGTATGGACGATATTCTTTATGTGAACACATACCACCCTGATTATGCAGGCTTTATACTGTCGGAGGGTTTTAAACGCACGGTAGACATTGACACATTCTACGATCTTGAACTTCTTCTTAATAAGGAAATCAAACGAGTGGGCGTTTTTGTAAACGAGCCTATAGAGAATATTCTGAAAAACTTTGCACAGAAGCTTGATGTTATCCAGCTTCACGGTGAAGAAAACGCAGAGTATATCAGCAAACTCCGTAAAAACTGCGACTGTGAGATATGGAAAGCCGTTCGTGTGAAATATGCTGATGATATTGCAAAAGCTGACGCACTTCCCGTCCACAAACTGCTTATAGACAGCTTTTCAGCAGACAGCTACGGTGGAACAGGCAAGCGTGTTGACCTTGATATATTTTCACAGGTAAACATATCAAAGCCTTTCTTACTTGCAGGTGGACTGAACGAGGATAACATCTGCTCTGCTATGGAAAAGGTACAACCTTATGGCGTTGACTTTTCAAGTTCAGTGGAAACCGATGGTTTCAAGGACGAAAACAAGATAAAAAGGATAGTTGAAACTATCAGAAATAATACCGAAAGAAGGATATAAATGAGTAAAATTGGACGATTCGGTGAATTTGGCGGACAGTATATCCCTGAAACTGTCATGACTGCTGTTCACGAGCTTGAAAAAGCTTACGATAAATACAAGGACGATCCTGAGTTCAACAAAGAGCTTCAGGAGCTTTACCACAATTATGCAGGCAGACCGTCAATGCTTTATTATGCAGAAAAGATGACCAAAGATCTTGGCGGAGCTAAAATATACATCAAGCGTGAGGATCTTAACCACACAGGCTCACACAAGATAAACAATGTTTTGGGTCAGATACTTCTGGCAAAGAAAATGGGCAAGAAGCGCATAATCGCTGAGACTGGTGCAGGTCAGCACGGTGTTGCTACCGCTACAGTTTGCGCTCTTATGGGTTTGGAATGTGAGGTCTACATGGGCGAGACCGATATGAAAAGACAGTCCCTTAACGTATACAGAATGAACCTCCTTGGCGCAAAGGTAACAGGCGTTGCAAGCGGTACTGCTACACTGAAAGACGCTATCAATGAAGCTTTCAGAGATTGGGTATCAAATATCGACACAACTTTCTACTGCATAGGCTCTGTAATGGGACCTCACCCTTATCCTACAATGGTTAGGGATTTCCAGAAAGTTATCAGTGCTGAGATAAAGGCACAGCTCATGGAAAAGGAAGGCAGACTGCCTGACTGTGTTGTTGCCTGCGTAGGCGGCGGCTCAAACGCTATGGGTGCATTCTACAACTTTATCGAAGACAAGTCAGTCAAGCTTGTTGGTGCGGAAGCAGCAGGCAGAGGCATTGACACACCTGACCATGCGGCTACAGTTGCAAAAGGCTCACTTGGTATATTTCACGGCATGAAATCGCTTTTCTTGCAGAACGAATATGGTCAGATCGACCCTGTTTATTCTATCTCAGCAGGTCTTGACTACCCAGGTATCGGACCTGAGCACGCATATCTTAACTCTATAGGCAGAGCGCAGTATGTTGACATAACCGATGAAGAAGCAGTTTGTGCTTTTGAGTACCTTTCAAGAACAGAGGGTATAATCCCTGCTATCGAGTCATCACACGCAGTTGCCGCTGCGCTAAAGATTGCTCCTACAATGGATAAGGACTCAATACTTGTCATCAACCTTTCAGGCAGAGGCGACAAGGACGTATACTCAATAGCAAGATACAGGGAGGTAGACCTTAATGAAGAATAGGATAGACGCTTGCTTTGAAAAGCTTAAAGCAGAAAACAAAAAGGCACTTGTTACCTTTATCACCGCAGGCGACCCTGATATGGTTACAACAGAAAAGTGCATTCTTGAAATGTATAAGAATGGTTCTGACATTATCGAGATCGGAGTGCCGTTCTCTGACCCTATCGCAGAGGGTGCGACTATTCAGAAAGCTTCTCTGCGTTCACTCAGTGGCGGAACAAATCTTGACAAGATATTTGACCTTGTGAGAAAACTCCGCACACAGACTGACAAGCCTATGCTTCTGATGATGTATATAAACACTATATTCAAGTACGGAACAGCGAAATTCTTTGAGCTTTGCAAAGAGGTACAGATAGACGGCGTTATCGTTCCAGATATGCCTTTTGAAGAACGCGAAGAGCTTCAGGGCGAAGCTGAGAAAAATGGTATCTACACTATCTTCCTCGTTGCACCGACTTCACACGAGCGTGTAAAAATGATAGCAGAAAAGTCAAAAGGCTTTTTGTATGTTGTATCTTCACTGGGAGTTACTGGTATGCGCTCCGAGATAACAACAGATTTTAACGAACTGCTTGCACCTATCCGAAACAACGATCACTGCCCTTGCTGCATAGGTTTCGGAATTTCAAATCCTGAGCAGGCAAAGAAAATGTCCCAGTACGCTGACGGCGTTATCATGGGAAGTGCTGTTGTCAAGATAGTTGAGGAACACGGCAAAGACGCTCCTGAATATGTGGGCAAGTTTATCAAATCCGTTCGTGAGGGTATGGACAGCTAAATATAACAAAGCAAGGCTCTGAGCAAAAACTCAGAGCCTTATTTTTATGCAAAAAAACAAGACCCCGATTTTATCGAAGTCTTGTAAAGTATTCTTATGAATTTTTCTTATTGAATGCAACAACAGCGTCGTTGATAGTCTTAAGCTCGGCGTCAACAGTTGCGGAGTATGATTCTCTCAGCTCTGTCCATGAGAACTGTTTGCCATTTTCGTCAGCCTTATTTGTGTATTCATAAAGCTTTCTTGTTACGCAGTTGCCGTCTTCGTTTGCGTTGTCGTCAGACATTGTTGATGAAATACCATAGCCGTAGTCAAATACCTGATTGTATTCAGAAGATGAGCAATCAACGATCACCTGATACATATCCTCTGTCCAGTTAGGGTTAGCGTTGAGGAATTTCTCCTTGCCGTTTTCCTTATATGTTTCGTCTGTATTAGCCATTCTGCAGCACTCATACCAACACTTTACAGCCTCTTTAGCTGTTGAGCCTCTTACCCACATATATGCCGTCATATCAGATGTCATGTACTTTTCATCAGTGTTAGGATCAGACGGAACAGGGACCACTCTCCAAGTGTCAGCGTCAGAAGGTCCGTTATTGCCTGTCATAGCCCATGTACCCATGCAGTAGAACAGCAGATTGCCGTCTTTAAGCGCCTGCTTAGCATTGCCAAGCCAGTTTCCGTTTACAAGGTTGTTCTTACCTACCTGATAAAGCAGGTCTTCTGCTCTTTCGATATCAGGGTCATTTATATTGTTTGTGAACTTCTCTCCGTCATAGTTTACCATTGTTTTACCGGTCTGCTGAATGACCTGTGTCTGGAACCAACCATTGATACCAAATCTCTCAACATCAGCAGGAGCATTTGAAACAAACTCCGACATCATGTCATACCAGTTATCCCAATTCCACTCACCATTCTGATATAGCTCATATGGATCATCAAGACCCTCAGCGTCGATAACGTCCTGATCATACATCATAAGTGTGCCGACTGTGAAGCTTATAGGAGCAACATAATGCTTGCCGCCCATAACGAACTTGTCAGCAGTTGTTTTCACATCAGCCCACAGCGGATCGTCAAAGTTCACAATATCGTCAACAGGCTGATACATATCCTTAAGCACCTGTGCAGGGAAAGCCATCCACTCATACTTGAAAATATCAGGCACATTCTGCTGAGCCATGATAGCACTGGCGAGCTGGTCAAATTTTTCGCTGTCAGTTACTCTTGTGTACTCTACTTTGCCACCCTTGTTGTTGAAAAGGGTCATCTCAACGGACTTATCCTCGCCCTTTTTCTCGTTAGGATTAAGGTCATATGTACCCATCCAACGGATAGTTTTCTGAGCATCGTCAGGGATAGCCTCTATTTCCTGTGTGTCCTCGACCTTAACTTTCTTTACTGTTGATACCTTTGAACTGCTGTCGCCTGTGGAGCCGCAACCTGCAACTGCAAAAACAGATGTAAGCGCTACTGCCAATGCAAGAATCTTCTTGATCTTCATAAAATAATTGACCTCCAAATCAAATGATTTTCTGTCTTAACAACCAATGTTACACTACAATTATAAAGCTTAATGTCCTTTAAGTCAATTCTCAAATTATACAAAGACATTCAAGTCATTTGTATAATTTGAACATTTCAAAAGTAATAAATATTAAAATATTAAACCTTGAGAGGTACTTGAAAAAAAGAGAGAAATGTAGTATAATATGTTTTGCATAATAATCATCACAAAAGCGGAGATAATTAAATGAAGAGAATAGAAATTTTCACAGACGGTGCTTGCTCAGGCAATCCCGGTCCTGGAGGATACGGTGCGATACTAAGATACAAAGGCACATCAAAAGAGCTTTGGGGCGGTGATCCCTCTACAACCAATAACCGCATGGAGCTAACCGCTGTTATCACTGCTCTTTCAGCACTGAAAGAGCCATGTGAAGTAGAGCTTTACAGCGACTCAAAGTATATAATCGACGCTGTTACAAAAGGCTGGGCAAAAAAATGGCGTGCAAACAACTGGGTGAAATCGGACAAGAAAAAGGCTCTGAACAGTGATCTGTGGGAAAAGCTTCTTGATCTGCTGGAGGTGCATAAGGTCAATTTCAACTGGGTAAAAGGCCATGCAGGACATCCGGAAAACGAACGTTGCGACGAACTTGCAGTAATGGGCTCTAAACAGTATAAATAGAATTAAATAAATATTAATTTTTTATTAAGTTAGGGAAAACTATTGCATTTTGTAGTAATTTAGTATATAATAAAATAGAAATCTATATATGAAAGGTATGATTTAATTGGAAAAGAGATTTGTCTATGCAGATAACTCAGCTACGACTAGAGTATCTCAGAAAGCTCTTGACGCCGCTCTGCCTTATTTCACTGAGCTATACGGAAATCCGTCAAGTATATATTCTTTGGGAATGGAATGCGCAAAAGCCGTTCTTAAAGCAAGAGAACAGGTCGCAAACGCTCTTGGTGCGAAGGTCAACGAGATCTATTTCACTGCTGGCGGCTCTGAGTCTGACAACTGGGCTATAAGAGGCTGTGCACAGCTGGGCGAAAAGAAAGGCAAAAAGCATATCATCACAACTGCTTTTGAACATCATGCGGTTCTGCACACTTGTCAGTATCTCGAAAAGCTTGGCTTTGAAGTAACTTATCTTCCTGTAGGTGACAAGGGTCTTGTTACTGCACAGCAGGTTGAGGACGCTATCCGTGAGGATACCTGCCTTGTTACAATAATGACAGCTAACAACGAGATCGGTACTATACAGCCTATCGCTGAGATCGGCGAAGTTTGCCACAAGCATGGCATATGGTTCCATACTGACGCTGTTCAGGCTGTAGGAAATATTGATATCAATGTTAAAGATATGAACATTGATATGCTCTCACTTTCAGGACATAAGCTCCACGCTCCAAAGGGCGTTGGCGCACTTTATGTAAAGACAGGCATTAACCTTCCTAACCTTATCTACGGTGGAGCACAGGAGAGAAATAAGCGTGCAGGTACCGAGAACGTACCTTCTATCGTGGCTCTCGGCGTTGCTATCACTGATGCTGTAGAGGATATCCCTGCAAAGAACGAGCGTGTAAGAAAAATGAGAGATAGACTTATCGAGGGTCTGCTCAAGATACCTGAGTCAAGACTTAATGGTGACACAGAACACAGACTTGCAGGAAACGTAAACATATCTGTTCGTGGAGTAGAGGGCGAGAGCCTGCTTCTTTCACTTGATCTTCAAGGCGTTGCAGCTTCATCAGGCTCAGCCTGCACAAGCGGATCACTTGACCCGTCACACGTTCTGCTTTCGCTTGGTCTGCCACACGAAGTAGCACATGGCTCACTCAGACTTTCTATCAATGACGAGAACACAGAGGAAGATGTTGATTATATTCTTGAGGTTCTTCCACCTATCGTAAAGCACCTGAGAAGTATGTCACCACTTTGGGAAAGAATTTGCAGAACTGAGAATATTCACGACTATACACTTGATTAGGAGGAATAAAAAATGATATATAGCGAAAAGGTAATGGATCATTTCGCACATCCGAGAAATGTCGGTGAGATTGAAGATGCTGACGGTGTCGGCGAGGTAGGAAACGCCAAGTGCGGAGATATAATGAAAATGTACATCAAGGTCAATGACGGCATAATAACTGACGTTAAGTTCAAGACTTTTGGTTGCGGTGCGGCTGTTGCTACATCTTCTATCGCTACAGAAATGATAAAGGGTAAAAAACTTGAAGACGCTTTGAAACTTACAAACAAGGCAGTTGTTGAAGCTCTTGACGGTCTTCCACCAGCAAAGCTTCACTGCTCTGTTCTTGCAGAGGAAGCAATGAAAGCCGCTGTTTCTGACTACTATAAAAGACAGGGCATCGACCCTACTCCATTCGTAGGCAAGCAGTCTGCTCCTGATTGTGAGAACTGCAATGGCTGATAGAGTTCTTGTGGCAATGAGCGGCGGCGTTGACAGCTCTGTGTCGGTCAAGCTCCTTCTTGATGAGGGTTATGACGTGGCAGGGGCTACCATGCGGCTCTACAGCAATGAGGACATCGGTCTGGATAAAACAAGAACGTGCTGTTCTCTCAATGATGTAGAGGACGCACGTTTTGTTGCTTTTAAACTAGGCATTGATTTCCATGTATTCAATTTTTCTGATGATTTTAAGCACTATGTTATCGACAATTTTGTTGATACATATCTGGCAGGCGGCACACCTAATCCGTGTATCGAGTGCAACAAACATCTGAAATTCGCAAAATTCTATGAGCGTGCAAAGCTGCTGGGCTTTGATTATATAGCTACAGGGCATTACGCTGCCAGAGAATATGACGCAAATTCAGGCAGGTGGCTTCTGAAACGCTCACCTGACAGGTCAAAGGATCAAAGTTATGTGCTTTACAGCATGACACAGGAACAGCTTGCTCACACTCTCTTCCCCGTTGGCGAGATGCACAAGGACAAGATCCGTGATATCGCAGAAGAAAACAAGCTTATAAATGCAGACAAGCCTGACTCTCAGGACATCTGCTTTATCCCTGACGGTGATTACGCAGGCTTTATCACAAAACGCTGCGGTGAACAGCAGTCGGGAGATATCGTTCTTTCTGACGGCACAAAGCTTGGTAAACACAAAGGTCTGATACACTATACTATTGGACAGCGAAAGGGCGTAGGCATTTCATATAGCGAACCGCTTTTTGTTATTAAAAAAGATATGGAGCATAACAGGCTTATTATGGGCAAGGCTGATGAAGTATACAGCGACAGCCTTGTGGCAGGAGATGTGAACTTTATTCCGTTTGACACCCTCACAGAGCCTATAACCTGCACCGCTCAGACACGTTATCATCAAAAGGACGCTGAATGTACAGTTTCACCAATGAATGATGGCAAGGTACTCGTGACTTTTAAAGAACCTCATAAAGCTATCTCAAAGGGACAGGCTGTGGTTTTCTATAACGGCGAATATGTCATTGGCGGCGGCACGATATTATAAAAAACAGACCCACAGGTTTTTCCCGTGGGTCTTATATTTTAGCTGCCAGCTTTTTTATGAAGTGAGCGGAACTCCGCAGGTGAAAGCATTTCATGCTTTTTGAACACCGCACAAAAATAACTGCAATCGTTATAACCTACTTCCGCAGCGATTTCATTGATGTTAAGCTTATCCTCCAATAAAAGCAGCTTTGCCTGCTGTATACGCTTTCTTGCTAGATACTCAAAAGGTCTTAGACTAAGACACTCCTTGAAAAGTCTGCAAAGATACTGCGGTGAAAGGTCAATAAGGTCAGCAAGCTCCACAAGTGTAAGTTCTTTTCTGAAATTCTTATCAATATAATCAATTACAGGCTGCAGCTGATTGAGTTTTTGTCCGTCTTGACTACCATTTTGTAGGTTTACGACTCTGTGCAGCTCAATAAGAAACTGATATAGATATGCCGAACACTGGTGACCACAGTAGTAGTAATTAGTCTTCATAAGATAAAGTATCTTCTTAAATATGGCATCAACAGCATTGATATCATTTATATGAAACACTTTAGCCTTCTCAAGCTTGATATGCTTGAGCATTTCAATTGCTTCCCTGCCCTCAAAGGTTATCCAGTGGGTTTCCCATATATCACCAACAGGATAATACTCATGCGACACCGAAGGCGGCAGATAAAATGCATCCCCCGGCTTTATATCATACTCATGACCATCAAATATAACGTGACCCTGACCACGAGTGCAGTATATTATCTGATGATTAGGATAGCCATCTTCTCTTACAAAATGAAATTCTCTATCTCTCGCACCGATTCCAAGCACATACAAAGGCAGGCTCGTTTCATCGCTGAGGACAGGGTAATAATAGTCAGTCATAATAAATCTCGCTTTCCAAACTGATTTCATATTCTTTTATTATATATTATCACAACACACTAAAAAAGTCAAGAAATTTCAAAAAATATGTTGTACAATTGTCCTGAATGTGGTACAATATATTATATAATAAGGTTAATATACTCATATAGGAGATGATAAGATGTTAAAACAATTAACGGCTTTTTTCACGGCAACCGTTATGGCATGTACCACACCTCTTGCCTGTAACGCTGAAGTTATAAAGCATGAAGTAAATGTTCCGCCTAATATACTTGTGCTTGGGGATTCAATCGCCGCTGGCTATGGTCTGGAAGGCTACAGTGAAAACAGATATTCTTGTGCGTCTTATGCAAATCTTCTTCACGACCAGTATGACGCTGAGCTTAAAGACGCTGGCGGCTGTAAGCTTGTGAACTCTGCTGTTGTGGGCGACACTTCACAACAGCTTCTTGACCGCATTAATTCAGGCGAATTTGACGCTGACCTTGCAGACAGCGACGCTGTTATTATATCCATAGGTGGCAATGACATTCTTGGTCTTTTCATAGATTTTTTGATGAACGATCTGGGCATTACTTCTAAAAGCACAATGTCTGATTTGATGGATAAAACCAAGGATATTATTGGCATTGCAATGGATATGAAGGATATGTCTGATGATATGGATAAGGCGCTGAAAAATTTTACGAGCACTCTAGATGATATAATTAACGCTGTTGAAGCCAAAAGTAAGGGTGAAATAATCGTTCAGACACTATATGACCCGCTTGATAATTTCACTGCGGCTGCTGTTTTCCAGAGTATATCAAAGGATAAAATTTCAAAACTTAACAACATTATCAAAGAACACTCCACTGACGAAAATGAAAATGAGAGATACATAGTGGCAGATGTTTTTAGTGAATTCAGCGGTCACGGAAAGGAACTGACCAACATAAATGACTTTGATATACACCCTAATAAAAAAGGTCATGCACTTATTGCTTCTTGTATAGACAAGGTGTTAAGGACAAAAACTTATACCTATGAGGAGGTCGTTCCTGACAACAGCAAGAACGATGAAAAAGGCAAAAATGCCATACTTATGACAGCAACTGCGGCAGGGGGACTAATTGTGATTATTGCTGCTACGACACTTATACGACACAAAAAGAAAGGATAGATCAACATGAAAATATATTTGGTAGACTTTGAAAATGTCAAATCCAAAGGACTTCAAGGCATAGACAATTTAACTGAAACTGATACCGTCATAATTTTTTACAGTGAAAATTCCGATACCATTAACTTCGAAATGCACCAGAAAGTTCTTACATCAAAGGCTGATATTGAATACTTCAAGGTAAACGTTGGTGGCAAAAATGCCCTGGATTTTCAGCTTTCAACACTTCTGGGTTATCTGGTAGCCAAGGATACTTATACGAATATTTTTGTTATCAGCAATGACAGAGGTTTTGACTTTCTTCATGATTTCTGGCACGGTAAGTATGTTGATAGCCCAAATGCAATGGTCTACAGAACTAGGACAATACAAACCGCTATTAATTTTGCTAATCATAAGGTTAATACGACCGAAAACAATGAAGATGAAGAATCGACTAAACATATAGTCGAAAAAGCAGAGGAAATACAAGAAACAGCAGACATTCAGACAGAGTCAGAGATAACTCTTGACGAAGCTGATGAGCCAAACACTGAGCCTTCGGCTATAGATTATTCTGTTACACTAAACGAAAATATGAATGGTAATACAGAAGAAGTCGAAGAAGAGCCGGAAGCCTGTGCACCTGATATTGTCGAAGTAGAAAGTGATCCTGTTGTTGAAACTAACGTCAAAGTGAAAAAGAATAGAAAAAAGTGTACTGCACAAAAAAACAACGATCTCCAAAGCATACTTGCAAACATTTGCAGCGAAGAGCAAATAGAAGAGATCAGCAAACTTATAGCTGAGTCTAACACAAAAGAGGAGCTTCACAACTCTCTTGCAAAGGTATATAAAAAGCAGGCTACAGATTTTTACAAGCTTCTCAGACCAAGATATCTGCGACTTAAAGGACTACAGGAATCCGAAAATACATGCACCGCTGATGAAGATAAAACGATGACGGCTCAGAAAACTGAAAAGGTTGTTTACCATGATGTACTATCCGTAAAACTTGATGAGTTACTCGACGGCAAATGCAACAAAGACGAACTGGCGCTTATAAGAGAAGCAGTCATTGACGCCACAACAAAACAGCAGCTTTATATCAGAATGGTAAAAGAGTTCAAAAAGGAAAAAGGCTGCGATATATATAACAAAATAAAGCCAGAGTATGTGTCTTTGCACAAGCTTGCATCTGAGATCATAAAATAAAGGAGTGTAAAATATGAAACTTATGATAGCGTCAGACATTCATGGTTCGGCTTACTGGTGCAAAAAAATGCTTGAAGCCTTTGAGCAAATCGGCGCGGAAAAACTAATTCTTTTGGGTGATATCCTCTATCACGGACCAAGAAACGACCTTCCAGAGGAATATGCACCAAAGCAGGTGATATCCATGCTCAATCCGCTAAAAGACAAGCTTCTGTGCGTGCGTGGTAATTGTGACACAGAAGTCGATCAAATGGTGCTTGACTTCCCTGTTATGGCGGAATATGCTTATATATGCTGTGACGGACTGAGGATATTCGCCACACATGGTCACAAATTCAACTGCGACAATCTGCCACCGCTGTCTAAGGGCGATATTCTTCTTCACGGTCATACTCATGTGCCTGTTATTAAAGACTGCGGCGATTACACCTATATAAACCCCGGTTCTGTTTCCATACCGAAAGAAAATTCAGCACACAGCTATCTGATACTGGAAAACGGCAAGTTCTCGTTTGGCGAGCTTATATAAAGAAAAGGCAGCGTTGAGCTGCCTTTTTTGTGCCTATTTTATTGTAGTTTCAAGTCCGTTGACCTCTATCTCAGGGTCATCAAGATTTATTATAAGGCATTTTCTGCCATCAACTATCTGAGTTTTTACCTTGTCAACAGCGTCCTTGCCGATATTTACGGTTATGCTTGGAGCAGAAACTACGGTCCTTTTCTCCACAAGGTTTACCGCTGTGAGTGGCTTCCCGCCAGCCGCAGCGTCAAAAACTTTAGGAAGATTATCAAGCTTATCCTGACTAACTCCAGCTTCCCACAGAATGGACGAAAGTTTATGTTCGTCAATTGTCGGTATCTCAGTTTCATGAGCATTTTGGTCAACAAATATGGAAATCTTGTCATTCACAGTAGTGATAAGATCATAGTCAAGCTCATCACCCACAACACTTGTGAGAATATCCTTGAAAGTTTCCTTTTCGTTCTGACAGGTCATTGAGAACTCGCAGCCCAAAAGCTCCTCAACAACAGAAGTATTCGGCTTTTTTGCGTTTTTCGTGTAGTAAAGCACTCCGTTGATATCAGGTGCACGGTCATTGAAAAGAGGGAACAGGAAGCCGTCACTTGGCAGTTCAACAATTCTGTCGCATGACTCTTTCTTAGCGATAGAGTTGTCCTGTTCATCATACACAAGCCCGTCAA
>OLQO01000155.1_pt1 | contig 69881 bp, 102 predicted proteins | sample 1672281 | NCBI WGS metagenome assembly OLQO01 (sample SAMEA3136667, study PRJEB25190) | human gut metagenome | biome: human gut; feature: human-associated habitat; material: faeces | place: Austria | collected 2013
ACACTAAGAATAAAAGAAATCATCCAGATAGAATGGAAGTAAATAAATATTGCCCAAGATGCAATAAAAAAACTGTACACAAAGAAAAAAAATAAGCCTCGGCTTATTTTTTATTATGAGGAAAAAATATGGAAGAACTCAAAATCAAACATATGACACTGGGTCAAATGGCAACCAATTGTTATATTATTGAAAATGGTAATCAGTCTTTAATTGTTGATCCTGGTGCTGAAAGTGAAAAAATAATACAATATTTAAATGAAAACCATTTAAATATTTCAGCTATTCTTTTAACGCATGGACATTTTGATCATATTGGCGCCGTTGATGACTTGGTAAATAAATATCAATGTCCTGTTTATCTTCATGAAAGAGATTATAATTGTTTCTATGATGATGACATTAATTTATCTAATTATTCAAAACCATTAAACATGCAAACAAAAATAACTCTTGTAAAAGATTTCATAGAATGTGCAGGTTTTAAAATTCAATTTTTAAATTTACCTGGACATACGCATGGTTCTTGTTTTGTGATTTTTGAAGATCATCATATTATCTTTTCTGGAGATGTTATATTTAAAGGTGCTATTGGAAGATATGATTTTCCTAATTCTTCATTAGAAGAAACAATTGCTTCTATTGAAAAAATTAAAGGTATTTCAGGAAACTATCTTATTTATCCTGGGCATGGACCATCAACAACGCTCGATGATGAAAAAAGGAATAATCCGTACTTAAATCGTTTGTAAAAACGATTTTTTTGTTTTTTTTCATTTTTTTGAAGAAAAAAACAAAAAAAGAGCGAATAAACTAGTAGGAGGAACAATATGAACGAATTATTTGAACAATTAGTCTATGACGCTCTTAAAGAGAAAGTAAGTGATATTCACTTATTATCTAAAGAAAAAGGCATTATAAAGTTTAGAAAGAAAGGGAGGCTTTATGATTATGGAACGATTGATTCAAAACAAATGACAAAACTATTAAATTATATTCGTTTTATTTCTAAAATAGATTTAAATTATTTTAGAAAGCCACAAACAGGCCATTGTATTTTTGAATATAACAATAGAAAATATAATCTCAGAATTTCATCTTTGATGGGAAAAGAGATGGATTCACTTGTTATTAGAATACTGAATAATCATCAAAAACTTACATTAAATAACTTAACTTATGATTTTCATGTAAATCAATTTCTAAAACAAATAGCTAAACAAGAAAATGGTTTATTTATTATTAGTGGGGCGACAGGATCAGGAAAATCAACAACACTCTATGCTTTACTTGATGAAATCAATAAACATTATCAAAAGAATATTATTACATTGGAAGATCCTATTGAAATTGAAAAAGATTATTGTCTTCAAATTGAATTAAATGAAAAACAAGGAATCAATTATAACGAATCGCTTAAACAAATATTAAGACATGACCCAGATGTAATCATGATAGGTGAAATACGAGATGAAACAACGGCGCAACTTGCTTTAACATGTGCTTTGACAGGTCATTTAGTTTTGACAACACTTCATGCAAGTCATTGTATAAACACATTAAAAAGACTTGTAAATTTGAATATCCAGTTATTGGATTTAGAAGATGTATTAATTGGGGTGATGACACAAAAAATGAACATCAATAAAAAACAAAAAATTGTTGTTGAAAGTGAATTTATGGATAAGCAAAGTTTACAAAATTATTTTAAAAACAAAAAAGTCAATTATTATGATTTTAAAAAAGCGCATAAAACATTGATTGATAAAGGTATTTTAGATGAATAAAGTAACATTAGATTTTATAGAATATATGATTTTCTTTTTAAAGCAAGGATATTCAATACACGATTTGTTGGATTTATGCAAAATGCTTGATTTTAAAAAACAAGTAAGTGATTTGGAAAAATATCTTTATCAAGGAGAAACAGTAGATGAAGCATTACTAAAAATGAATTTACCTGGTTTATTTAAAGAATATTTTTCTTTTTTTAAACATGATTTTTCAATTGACGATGCTTTAGAAAAAACACTTGCTATTTGTAAGAAAAGAGAAGAAATCAAAAAAATTATTATAAAGAAATTAGGTTATCCACTTTTTATGTTGATTTTTCTCTTTGTTTTTTCTATTTTTGTTGTTTTATTTCTATTACCACAAGTAGAAATTCTATTTATTGATTTTAACATTGAAAAAAGTTTAATTACTGAATTTTTCTTTACCCTGCTTAAAATTATTCCTTTGTTTTTGATACTTGTTTTTGTTGTAGTTGTTTCCATTGTTTTGTTTGTAAAGATTTCTGTAACACATCAACATTTTCAATATATTGATTTTATGATTGAACATACGCGATTAGTTAAAAATGTTATTTGTAAGTATTACTCGCTTAAATTTGCTATCTATTATGATGAGTTGCTGATGAATAATTATGATGCAACAACTATTATTGAACTTCTTTATAACAAGATAAAAGATAGCGATATTAAGATGATTGTTTATGAACTGTACAATTCTATTTTAGAAGGAAGAAATATTGATTCTGCCATCCAAGCATTTCCTTATTTTTCAGATGATTTTAAGATGTTTATCGTTCTTATTCATAATAAAAATGAAAAAAAATCTTTAAAAGAGTATATAGATATTTCGTTTATGCAAATAGATCGTTTAATTTCACGTATTATAAAAACAATTGTTCCTTTGATTTATGGATTTGTTGCAAGTTTTGTCATTGTTGTTTATGTATCCATCATAATTCCAATGATGAATGTTGTTTCAACTCTATAAATAAAAATAAAAGAAAGGAAAACTATAGGTGAAAATGATGATAAAAAAAGAAAATGGGTTTACATTGATCGAAATGATATTTTGTATATCAGTTATTTTAGTGATTTTACTTCTTGTTATTCCTGAAGTGACCAGCAAAAATCGTATTGTTAAAGAGAAAAGCTGTGACGCTCAAATTGAAGTTGTCAACTCTCAAATTGTGTTATACGAGATTGAAATCGTGCAACAACCCTTCAAAACCCTTGAAATCACTAGCTTTTCTATATTTTCTTATTCATTTTTTGTCTCAATTACGCATATACTCCGCAGTTTTATTTCAAAATGCGGAATAAAATGCATAATTTTTTGTTTTTTAACAATAACTGTGAAAGAACTTATCAATGACGCCATCGAAGATATTAACCGCTTCATCATCCATTTCAGGAGTGAATGTTACATATCTATCTAAAGTTACTTGTACTGAAGCATGGCCAAGTCTTTTAGATACTGCTTTGACATTTGTTCCAGCCTCTAGAGCCTTAGTAGCGTAGAAGTGTCTTAACGTATGAAATCTAAATTCTTTGTTGTATGGTTTAAGCTTCTTTTGAATATTTCTTCTAACGTAACTAGGACGCATTAGAACTCCTTTTGAGTCACTGCACACATATTTACCCCCTCCAAATGATTTGCCGTAGAGAAGGGCAAATTTATTCAAATTAGACTTATACTTTTTTAACATTTCTATCAGATCATTAGAAACTTTGATTTTTCTAACAGATGTTGGTGTTTTTGTAGGAATTTCATGAACACCACCAATTTCGCTAATTTGTTTATTGATATCAATTGTACGCTGTTCAAAATCAACATCATTCCATGTTAGACCAAATATTTCAGAACATCTAGCTCCAGTATAAAGAGCAATATAGAATGAAATATATTCTGGATCCGTTTCGTGAAATAAAGTAGGGATTAATCTCAAAGTATCTTCATCGGGCAATTCATAATTTAAACATCTATCTTTTTTGTACTTCTTCTTTCTAATATAAAGATAGGGGTTGTTTGCTATAAATCCTTGGTCAAAAGCTAAACGTAACATTTGTCCTAAAACGATATGTACATTCTTCATAATATGTTCAGATAAGCGTTCAGATGTCTCTGTAACAAAGTTTTGTATCGTCATGACATTTGCATCTTTTAAAAATATATGTCCTAATTTAGGCTTAATATGGTTCTTATAAACACCTTTATATCCTTTGAGAGTATTTTCTTTAAGCTCACCAGTTTCTGCTTCATTCTTCAACCAATAATCATACAATTCATTTATTGTCATTTTGGACTGTATATTTTGATATCCCATGCGCTTGTACGCATCAAGTTTTATTCTCAATGCCTCTTTAGCTTCCTTTAAAGTAGCACCATAACCATAGATTCTTTTAGAATTCCCGTTTTCGTTTTTTCCAATTACTTCATTTACTTCATAAGTGTAAGTACCGTTTTTCTTCTTGATTTTTCTGGCTTTAGCCATAAATCACGTCTCCTTTCGTATAATAAAACGCCCACGGTAAAAACAGGCGTAATATCTAATTTAAACTTCTAAACTTATCTATTTTGAAAGCTTCTATCATTTGCATGATATCAGCCATATCTTCAGGAGATATTTCATGATCAACAGCAAATATAGAATTTTCATAGACATCTATATAATCAGCCAACAATTCAGGATGGTTATCATAGAGATAATCTAAATTGTTGTCATGGTTGGTTTTCTTGCTGTTCATATTATTTTCTTGTTAACTTCATTTCTTATTTTTTTACCACATTGCTTGCTGCACATATATCTTTATCATTTATTTCATCAAATAATATAATAACTTTTTGATTTAGTATTTTTTTAATTTCGTCATGCAAATAATCTTCCTTTAATGGGTTGAATGATTCATTTTTAGATAGTTATAACCCTTTGACATAAACTGTGATTATTTTCTTCTGAGGCTTAACGCTTACCGAAGTTACAATCCAAGAATCGTTCCATGTTTTATTGCCATTATTGACATATTCTGTATAGTCTTTACCAGTGCTTTCGTAAATATAAGAAGCTGTATATTGCATTTCATCAATTTTAGCTTTAATTTCAGTTGTAGTTTTTCCAATATATGATTTTAGAATTTCTTTCTCATTGTCATATTGTTCTTGTTGCTTTCTTTCTTGTTCTTCTTTTTTATATACATAGTCAATATGATTTTTTAAATTGACTTTGATTTTCTTTTCGTAATTATCACTAGAATTAAGAGTATATAGAGTTACATTAGCATCTGACTGATTTGTTTCGTCACCAAACTCAATTTTTAAAGTGAATTTATCACCATCTAAATTGAATTTTTGATCATTGATAGTATAGTTATCACTTTTAGCTTGTAAAGTCATCGTACTATTGCCGTCGGTATCTAATTTACCTTTAATTTCTACTGTTCCTAATTCATCAGCTTTATATTTTTTCTTGGATAGTTGAATAACATCATCTGCTGTCTTTCCTCCACAGCCAACTAAAAGAAAACTTGTCACAAGTGATGTTATTGCAATTTTTTTAATTTTCATTTTATATTTCCTCCTAAATGTTATTTTTTCAACGAATACCATACTTTTAATGGTATTCCTTTTTCTTTTATAATAAATTCAATATTTTCAATATCTTTTATATTATGTAGTTCTTCATACATCAGTAATTTAATAGCAAATTCATTTGCTTCTCTTTCTAAACGAGTTTTATAGACTCGCCTTAGAAAATTAAAACTAATGTCTTTATCAAAATGCAGGACGTAGTGTCCTAACTCGTGTGCTATAAGAAAATTTTCATATGCACAATCTAAATCACTTCTTACAAATATGTATCCTTTAGAATCAACAATCATTAGTCTTGAATCTAAAGTTTTCGCTTTGAAATCTTGATGCTGGATAGATATATCCAAGTGATCAGCAATTTCTTTTACATTTGATGTTTTAAATTCATTCAATAAATCATTAAGTTGATTTTCTATGTTCATTCATAAGCACACTCCCTTAATATTATTTGTGCTTTCTAGATATAATCTTCAACATATCGGCAATATCATCTGCCATTTCCATTATTTCATCGTCAGACATATTTTCTAAATCATAACCACCAAAATCAGCTACCATTTCTTGTTTTAAAATGAAGCTTAATGCTTCTTGTGGGGTAGAGAAGTTCATATTTGATTGATTGTCATTTTCTATAGGTTTTGATATTTTTCTACAAGCCAAGTCATCTAAAGTAACTCCAAAAAAGTCAGCAATATTTATGATTCTATCTAAATCAGGGACACGTTTATTGTTTTCAAATTGAGAAATAGTTGCCTTAGATTCATTTAAATCATATTTATTGTTTAATGCTTGCGCTAATTCATCTTGGGTAAGTTTCCTTTGTAATCTTAATTCTTTTAATTTAGACCCAAATGAATGAGATTCGATTTTTCTCAAAGTTATCACCTCTTTAACTTTATAATATATTTTTGGTTAACAAAAAACAATAAAGTTAAAGAATATTAAACAAAGTTATTGATTATTTAACTTACTTGTAGTATACTTCAGTTGTAAGTTAAATAATAGCTAACGTAGGAGGTGGTAAGATGTGTTTGAAATTAATACAAACCTAATTAAATCAAGACGTGTTTTCTTAGGACTGACACAGAGTGATATGGTAGGCGGTCCTATCAAATCAAAATCGTCCTATTGTTTAAAGGAAAATGGTAAAGTTGAATTTAACGGTCCAGAACTCATTTATGTTGCGGAAAAGCTCAAAATGAATGAAAAGGACTTTTATTTAAAAAAGTAAGTTAGCTATAATTATACTTTTATAAATATGTTGTTTAATCTTATACCTGAAGCACAAACATATTTTAACCGATATTTAACGAAGTTTCCTAAAAAGACACTTTATTAAATACAAGAATTTGGAGTTTAAGAAAGGAGCAATAAAAAATGGAAAATGTTGAACAAAGATACCCAATTACAATGGCTGTTTTAAGAAATGCTATAGACAGAATAGTGGGCTGGAAAAACGTAACTTATCAAGCAAAATTAAGAAAACAATGTGAAATTGCATACGTTATAACAGCTTTATCAAACACGTTATAGAAAGGAGTGATACACATGCCTAGAGAATTGTATGGTCCGCTTTTCTCGGTAAAGCAAGCTGCTGAATATTTAGGAATAGGAAGGACTCGCATTTATCAAATGGTCAACAGTGATGAACTGCACCACATCAAAGATAAGAAGAAAAATTTGATTGCTAAAAGTGTTCTTGATGATTACATCGAAACTCTTTACAACAACAAGAATTCTTCAGTTTAAAAATTAAATAAATTACTAGTCATCAAAGGGCCAATCTCAACTCCTTTTATAAATAAAAAAATCTTTAGTTTTAACGGTTGGTACTTAAAGTCATAGAGCATTGATTGTGAAATATTTCATTTTAAACACAAGAGGTTGGTCCTTTGATGGCTGGTAATAGAAAGGAATACAAAATGATTTATTACATTATTTTAGTAGCAGTTCTATTGATAATGCTTGTCTATAAATGGCGAGAAGCAAGTGATTATGAAAATCTTTGGAATAAAGCAATCAATAAATTGTTTCAAACAAACAGAGAAAGACATATTCAAGTAAATGCTGATCGTGAAGGTGTCAAGAAACAAATTGATGACAAGTTCTTAGCAATATTAAGAATTGCTGAAAAAGAAGATTCACCTAGAAACCGTTTTGACTTGGGATATGAACGTGGAAGATTTGAAATTGAAGTTGAAAATCTATGGTTGATGGGTGGTATCAGTTATCAAATGAAATTTAGACTTATAGAATGCGGAAAAATCGCATCAAGAAGTGAAGACAAGGGGTGATGATTTATGACACATGAAAAACAAATAAAAACCATCAAAAAGAAAATCGAATTTGAGATTGGATTTCTTAATGACCAAATCAAAAAAAGAAATGATGCAAGGGAAGCACTTAAATATTGTCCAATTGAAAAATATCAAGAAAAGCAATCAGAACTTGATACATGTCATAACGGTGTGAACAACCAATATATGTACTTGTGCGGTGTTCTTGCTACAGCTCGCAAATTAGATCTTATTTCAAAAGATGAATATAACAAGCTACGTAACCAAACATTTGATGCAGCCTTTAATTGAAAGGAGTAATCACTATGGAAAGATTATCAGGAAGAGGCCTTGCAACAGTAATAGGTCTTGCATTAATACTTGCAAAGCTATGTGCGATTGGAGTTACAAGTTTTATCGATGCATTCATCAAATGAAAAAATCAGCACTTATCAAAGCACTGATTTAATCAAAAAACCAAAATAACCAAATAAATTATAAAAAAATAAAGGAGAAAATGCAATATGAAGCTAACTAAAAAGGCATATTTCTTAATTGGAATACTGTTCTTTGGATGCTTTGCTGGTCCTGTCTGCTATTACGAAAGTAAATTGGATCAATGTAATGAAGCTATCAAAGAGCAACAGGAACAGATGGCGTTGTTAAAGGATTATTACAATGAATCGGTATCTCAAAAAGAGAAGTATCAGGAGCTTTATACAAGTGCTCAAAAAGATAATGAGTATCTGATAAAGCAGGTGGAAGAACTTCAAAAATGAAGAGCTCTCGGCCAGTTCGTTATCACTTATTATTGGCCCGGAGAAGACCGTTATGGAAAATTGACATCAACGGGTGCTATTGCTGAAGAAGGAAAAACTATTGCAGTAGATCCTTCAGTTATCCCTTATGGCTCGAAAGTATTAATCAACGGTAATGAATACATTGCTGAAGACTGTGGAGGGGCTATCAAGGGCAATAAGATAGACATATTTGTTGAAAGTCCAAAGCAACAAAAATATCAGATAGAAATCTATATAAAAAAGGAGAAATAACCATGGATAAGAAATTATTGGAAGCTTTGTAGAAATGGCAAAAGCTGCAGGTGCAGATGTAAAAGTTGTTGGAATTAATCGTGATGAAAATAAAGAAAGCAAAGAAAGTACTCTTGAAAATATTCCTTTATTAAAATTTGAAGTTGGTATTGGAAAAAATGATGATGGCTTATTTGCTAAAGCCAATTCCAGCAGTCATGAGCTTGGGGAACTATTTCTTCAAGTGATGCCTTTTGGCATTGATATGAAACGTGTTGAAGAAATCTTCACACCTGCTTTCAAAATGTTCAAATGTTGTGTTGATGATTTAGGTGAAGAAATCAGAAAATCTATTGAAGGAGCGGAAGAAGATGAAGAAGAAAGAATTAGAAGAGAAAGTTGCTGATTTGGAAACAAACATCATGTGTTTAAGTTGCAAGGATTTATTAAGAGAAGATGAACACAGAGAGTTGTTTGTAATGGAGCAAGAACTTTCTAAATATCAAAAGGATCTAGAAGATGGAAACTACGAACTATGAGAAGTTCTTTCCTAACTGCAACATAGATTACATCAAAGATGAAAAGCATTGGCATCAACTGAGAGGCAAAGGAATTGGCGGTTCTGATGCAGGAATTGTGATGAACGTAAGTAATTACAAGACTCCCTATGAACTTTGGGAAGAAAAGACAGGTCGTAAAAAGCCCGTATTTCAAACAAGTGAAGCGATTGAAAAGGGAAACGCATTAGAACCTATACTCATCGAATTGTTCGGTGTGCTTTATATAAACAAGTTTGAATTAATCGATACAAAGGATATCAGTTTATCGAACAAGAAATATCCGTTTCTCAGAGCAAATCTTGATGGGTCAATGATTGAGATTGCAACTAAAGAAAAATGGGGATTGGAAATCAAATCAACCACTATTCAAAATAGTGCAATGTTAAGAGAATGGGCTAATGATCATATTCCAATTACTTATTACTTTCAAGTCCTACATTACATGATTGCAACAGGTCTTAGACATTTTGTCTTATATGCAATTCTTGATATTCCTTGGGCAAACAATGGTGCAGGAAAACAAGAAACAAGAGTTGTTTATCTACACTATGATGATTTGGTGCTAGATGCAAAATACCTATTTAAAACGGAGTTGTGGTACTGGAACTTAATTGAAACACAAACACCACCACCGTTTTTGGAAAATAGAAATAAAGAATTAAAAACAATTTAAAGATTATCAGGAGGAAAAGAAATGAACGAATTACAACAAGGATTGCTCAATGAATTTGTAGCAGTCAGTATTTCAACCAAAGAAGATTTTGATAAAGTAATCAACTTCTTATCAATCAATAACTGCTTTCTTTCGAATGGAGAACCAGTTATCAAATTACCTTATCCAGGAAACCAACCAATTACAATCTTAATGCAAAACAAGATTGTTTATTGGCAAACAGCAACACAAGCAATTGATCCAAGATACAAAGTAGTCAATACGATTGAATTCTTTAGACCAGCGGATGAAGAAAAAGTTATTGAAGCAAAAGCTGAAATCATTGATGAACAAGTAAACATTGATGAAAAGCATCTTTCGTTAGAAGTTCAAAAGCGACCTGCAAATGAAGCAATCGTTTCAAATATTGATGACATTGTCAAACTGATTCCAGCAATCAAAGCAAAAGCAGGTGTAGTGGTTGATGAAAGCAACTATAAGGACTTTGTTAAAAAAGGAGAAGGAATGGTTCCTTTGTATCGTTCTTATGCAAAGAACTTGGATAATGAAAGAAAAGTGTTGAAAAAAGCATATATGGAACCGTTAAAGGATTTTGAAGAAAAAGTTGGTTCAGTTGTTAAAGCTTTAAATGAAACTGCAGATACAGTAGCTGAAAACGTAGATGTATATGTTAAAAAACAAAAAGATGCGCTTAGAAAAGAGTATCAAACAGCAATTGACCAATTGAAAAAAGCATTGATTTCAAAAGGAATGCTTTCTCAAGAATATGCTGATCAATTTGTTTTTGATGAAAAATGGCTAAATACTTCAACTTCTAAAAAGAAATTCAAAGAACAGGTTGAAGCTCAATTTAATTCTTTGATGGAAAAAGAAAAGAACTACAAATTGAATCTAGAAATGGTTGAAAAAACAATCACAAACGCATGTCATATTGCAAACGTTGATGAAAAACTCATTTCAAGAGAAAAATATCAATCACTTTTAAAAACTGAAGGACTTCCTAAAGTAACTGAAATGATTACTGATGAAGTTGATAACATTAAAAAACAATCTCAAGCGGTAGCTAAACAAAAAGAAGTTGAGCTTCAACATCAAAAAGAAGAATTTGAGAAGAAACAAAAAGAAGTTGAGCTTCAACATCAAAAGGAATTGGAACAAGCAAGAAAACAAGCTATTCATTCAGCTGATGAAGCAACTCAACCAAAATACACACCAGTTAAACGTGGTGAAGAAATAATTGCAAATGTAAATGATAAATATGTCGTTACTGAAATCAAACAAACGCCTCCAAAATTTGAAGGTCAAAAATGGAAACGTACATTTGAATTTGAGGGTGATTTAGCAGCACTTCAAATGTTGAACAGATACATGGATGTAATTAGGAGCATCAATCCAACATTCAGTTTTGGAGAAGTGAAACTAACTGAAAAAAGAATTAAGTGATCCTCAAACAGGATCAATCAATAAATATAAGCGTAAAGGAGATTAATTAATATGGCATTACAAAGTATGGTACAACAAGCAAATCAAGCAAGGGAAAACAAAATTACAACAATTAAAACCGACACAGGAGAAATTAAATTAAGCTCGAATATCGTAAAAAGCTATTTGGTAGCTGGCGGAGGTAATGTGAGCGATCAAGAAGTTAAATTGTTCATTGCATTATGTTCAGCTCAAAAATTGAATCCATTCATCAAAGAAGCACATTTAATCAAATATGGTAGCTCACCAGCGACAATGGTTGTTTCTAAAGATGTCTATCAAAAGAGAGCGGATAAGCATCCTGAGTATCAAGGTAAAAAGGCAGGAATCATTGTTTTAGATGCGGAAGGTAAAATCGATTATCGTGTTGGAACTTTCTACATTCCATCAAGGGAAGAACTTGTCGGTGGGTGGTGTGAAGTCTATCGAAAAGATAGAGAGCCTGAAAGAGTTGAAGTTTCACTTGATGAATATGTTGGTAGAAAGAAAGACGGAACAGTAAATTCACAATGGAGTGGTAAACCAGCAACAATGATTAGAAAAGTAGCAGTTGTTCAATGTTTAAGAGAAGCTTTTACATCAGAATTCCAAGGGATGTATGTTCCTGAAGAAATGGGTGTTGAAGATACAACAAGCAATTTTATTGCAGAAGAAACTCCTCAAGTACATCAAGCAATCGAAGCAAATACAGCTCCAACAATGCAAGATGTAATCAGCGAAGAAAAACAAGCTGAACCAGTTCCAGTAGACAGTTTCGACCCAATGTCAATGTAGTAAAGGAGTCCTTTAGATGGCAAAAGAGGTAGATACAAAAGGCTATGTAAAAATGTATAGAAAAGCACAGGAAGATGAAGTATTCAAAAATCCTTATGCATGGCAGTTATTTACGTACTGCCTCTTCAATGCCACTTTCGATAGTAGATATGGCGAGGTTGGTACGTTGATAACTTCAAAAAAAGAAATATCGGAAGATTTAAACATCACTAGACCTACTTTAGACAAATTTATGAAATTCCTAAAAGAGAATAAGGTAATTGATTATAAGAGCTTTCGAGGTGGGATAGGTAAAACTGAGATAAAGGTACTCAATTACAAGAAATATCAAGACAGTTCAATGTAAACGAAATATACATTGAAAGTAAATCTATTTTACATTGAATGTAAACGAAATATACATTGAAAGTAAATCTAATTTACATCCTATCTTTATTATATAAGAACGTAAAGAACGTAAAGAACGTAAAGAACGAGTGGGGAGTACACACAGAGATAACAATTCTTCGCATACGACTTTGCAGATTGCTATATATAGTAGCGCCCCTCCATTTAGAGAAAGGATTTGTTAATTTTGGAAAAAACGGAAATCAAAAAGATTTTGAAATTTTATAAAAATCTAAATCCGGCAACACAGTTGAATATCAATGACAGAGAAGTTATAGAAGTTTGGTGTGATGTGTTTAAGGATTATTCATATGATCAAGTTAAAAAAGCAATTGTAACTTTTTCAAAAATAAAACCATTTGCTCCCTCTATCGGAGAAATCATTTCTAACATAGAAGTTCCTGATTATACGATTGAGAAAATACCTCCCAACACAGTAATCGTCTGTTATGAGGATGAATCTTTTGGAAACTTTCCTTTTCGATTCTTAAACAGCAAAGAAGCTAAAGAGTATTCTCAAAAGTTTCAGGAATGCAATTACGATAAAGAATCAATCAAGATCTTACATGAAGAACATGTTAGAAAACGCAATTCTTTGGTTTTTACATACAGGGGAGAAGCGAAAGCAAGATTAGAACAAAAACTTCAAAATCAAAACAAAGGAAACAGAAGATATGATAAACAGAGTGGTTTTAGTTGGTAGGATGACACGTGATCCAGAACTTAGAAGAACTGGAAGCGGGGCTGCAGTTACAGGTTTTACTTTAGCAATGAACCGTCCAAAGAGAAATGATGAAGAACAACAAGCGGATTACATTTCGTGTGTTACCTGGAACAAGGTTGCTGAGAACGTTGAAAAGTATTGTTCAAAAGGCTCATTGGTTGGAGTTGAAGGAAGACTTCGTTCAAGAACTTATGACAATGCACAAGGTCAACGTGTTTATGTTACTGAAGTTGTTTGTGATTCAGTTCAGTTTCTAGAAACAAAACCTAGAGACAAATATGAAGAACAACAATATCATCAACAGGCACAGGCACCAGCAAACAGTTATCAACAACCTGTTCAAAACCAACAACAAGATAATTTTATGAACGAACAACCATCTTACAACATCATGGAAGATGATATTCAGTTCTAACTGAAAATAAAAAAATTAAAATTTTCGCCTCTAGCGAGTGTTTGCTATAAAGATGATTAACTTTACCAATTGTCTTAAAACATTCGTTAGAATGAAGATTTTGCTATAAAAACAAGAAGTTAAACAAAAAGGAGAAACCAAAATGCTAATAAAAAAGAATGAAGAACCATTTTTTCATAGATTTCTTTCGATTGCTAAAGAGATCATCAAGAAAAATGGTGAATATTTGCCAATTCTATTTGGTGATGATGAAAAGCTATATTTAGCTTGTGATAACTATGCTGCAGTATATGATTTTCAAAGCAACTTGCTATTGGATGATGAATTAAGAGAATTTGGAAAAGTTCCTTATGAACTTTCTGAATTACCTAACGGTGATTTGATGCTCACAAAAGCCGATCATTTCAATTGTCAAGATTCTTATTTGATAGCAGTTAAGCAGTTCTTTGAAGCAGTAGGTTATCTTTCAGAAAAAGTATCAACAACCGAAAAAGGAGATCCTTATCGAATTGCTAAGTTAACTGAGTCAACAGGATGCTGGCTTTCTGAATTTGATAACAAGATTTTAGACAAATTCAAAAAAGCAAGACTCTATATGTGTGATAGAGAACGTACTACTGAATTTGAATCAATCGGTGTAGCTAACGGTTGGAATCCAAATTATTTAGCTGTCTATGATGAAGTTGAATTGAATGGTGGTCAAACAACAATCTCAATGACAATCTATTTCAATATCAAATTTGACCCTAGAAAAGAAGCGTATGATCAACAATCAATGGACCTCGAAACAGTTTCTAAAGATTATGTTGATGAATTGGAAAGTACAGAAGAAACTAGAGTAATTGAAGTTGATGAAGATTATCATGAAGAACAAGAACTTGATGCATTGATGAACGATGCAGTAATTCAACAAGAGGTTATTGAAAATGATGAATTCGATCCAATGCTCATTTGAGGAACTTCTTGCAGAAGAAAAGAAATCATATAAGAAGATTTGGTTTACAGTACCAGGAAAGATCGTTGGAAAAGGTAGACCAAGATTTACAACACAAGGAAGATTTGTAAGAGCTTATACACCTAAGAAAACAAGAGATTATGAACAAAAAATAGCAATGTATTATCGAAAAGCTACAAGTTACAAAAGTAACAAGGCTCTAAGAGTAAAGATATTCGCATACAGAGAAGTTCCAAAATCAACCACTAAAAAATTGAAAAAATGGCTACTTGAAAAGGTGTTTCTTTGCACAGTTAAACCTGACATAGATAACATCATAAAAGTGGTGTTTGATGCTCTCAACGATGTTGCTTACTATGATGACATTCAAGTATGTCAATTGGTTATCATGCGAGAATACGCTGAAAATGAATGTCTAAAAGTATGTGTTGAAGAAATCGGAGAAAGAAAACCAAATTAAATAATCAAATAAAAATCAAAATAACAGGAGGATTTAAAATTATGAGTTTATGGTCTTTATTGAATGAGGAAGAAGAAAAACAAGAACCTGAAAAGGTCAAAAAGGATAAAAAAGAAGTTGAACAAGTTGCTGATCAACAACCTGCTCCAGTTGTAGAAGAAGAAAAACAAGCGACCAAAGAACAAAAACAAGCAACAGTTCAAGCAACTGAAGTTGTAGAAGAACCTAAAAAAGAGGAAAAACCTGCAGGTAAAAAGAAATCCGCAAAAGAAACAAAAAAACCTAAAACACTTGAAGAACAAATTGCTACTGTTCCAGATAATCTAAAAACACCAATTGATAGAATCTTTAAATATTTGATGTCCGTACCAGGAATGGATGAAAAAATGAGAAATCCTAAAAAATCAATTACAGATATGTGGCAATTTGTGGAATCTAATGCTAGAAAACAAGCCACAGGAAATACAGCTTGTATTGAAGATGAAGTAGTTTATGGATGGGCGGTGCATTACTATGACGAAGACGACCCAAAATAACTTGGATTCTTTGCTGGAAGAACTTAAAACAGCAAATTTGGAAGATCATTCTAACTATTTAGCAAATGAATATTTTATTTCAGAAGATGGCAATGATGACATATGGAAATACAAGAAAAAATTTCATGGAGTTGTAACTGATTTTGTAACTCGGTACGAACTTTGGAATGGAAGATTGATTGCTAGAGTTTACTTCGTTTGGCAAGGATGGCTAGATAAGAAAAAACAAAAAAGAATTGTTGAAGTACAAAGATACCTTGGTGGATGTCGAAATAAGTTATCCAGATATGTTTATCAAGGAAATTATGGAATCAAGTGCTTGATCAATTACATGTTTTACACTGAATCAAGATTTCAAGAAGAGTCTAAATGGAATGTAACGAAACATACTACTCTTGATATTTTAGGAGAATGCTATCGTGGTTCGTATTACTATGGCACTTATATTGAAAACGAAGAGTATGCAAAGCATGTAGTATCGAAAGAATGTGAAGAATCCAAACATAGGTACTGTGCTTTTTCTTACAGTAAATGGCAAGAATATAGAATTTTTGAATGGCTTGAACTATATGAAAAACATCCTCAAATCGAAATGTTCGCAAAGCTTAATCTAACATGGGCTCTCACTACGGGAATGAACTATTTCAGATGGTCAAAAAAAGGCTTGGCAATATTAGGACTAGAAAGCAAAAATGAACTCAAATACTTACAGGCTTGTGGCAGTATTGCTTATTATCGTGAATGCAAAGAAGATATATTTAAATATAACTTGGATACGTATGATAAATTCATTGGCTATTTAAGAATGAGCAGAAACAACATGGAAATCAATAAAAAAAGCCTCAAATACATGATGGATAATAATTTTAATATTTATTTTTATCTTGATTATCTTAGGTTTGTAGAAAAGCTTGGATTGCCTAAAACATCTAAGATACTATATCCACAAAATTTAAGAGAATCACATGATAAATTAGAGAAAAAAATTCAAGTCATTGATTCAATGGAAAAACAAGAGCAGATAAAGAATCGTGTTATCAAGGAACTTTATAAATATCGTTTTGGTGATAATGAATTTATTATTACACCTGCCAATAGTCCATTGGATCTAATAAATGAAAGCAAGGAACTAAGTCATTGCGTACGTACTTACATCGATAAGTATGCAGCAGGAGATACAAGTATCTTTTTGATTAGAAAACGTGAAAATGTAAATCATCCTTACTACACATTGGAATTAAGACGAAACGAAGTTATTCAATTAAGAGGCAAAAATAATTGTAGTCCTACTGATAGTGTTGTTGCTTTTGTTAATAAATGGGCAAAGAAAAATAAGCTTTCAGGGGCATATATAAACTGATGTCAAAGTGTAATGAATTAAGAAAATTACTTTTGGAATGGGGCGAAGATAAATATTTGCCCCTCAAGAAAAAAATTGCATATCTTGAAAACGAAAATTATCGTTTGAGAATGCAAAATCAAAGAATTCATGAAAGAAATAAAAGACTTTCTATGATTGTAAAGAAAAGAAGAGAGGAAGCAAATAATGAGAATAGACAGAGGAATTGTTCAATGTGATAGATGCAAGAGAATTTTCAAAACTAAAGAGGTTACAAATTATAAAATCTCATATCAAGCGTATGGTTTTAAAAATGATGGTGGCATGGGACTTGTAACAAAGAAAGCAGAAATATGTTCTGATTGTAATATGGATTTTGATGATTTTATGCGTAATAAACAAGTAAGAGGACATGATATCAATGACAGGTAAAGAATGGTCAAAATTATGTAAGGAACATGGTGTTGTTGTCATTGATGTAAACTACAAGAATATGACGCATGAAGATGCTATTAAGTTTTTTGGTTTATTAAATACTGCAATGAGTCATGCTTTTGCTAGAAAGTACGATTTGGAAACTGGCCAATATGAGGATTATGCATTGCCTGATGGAGCTACATATTACGAGGATGATATGAACAAGAAAATTGCTTGTTGCGAATGTGGTAAGAAAGTCATTTATGGAATTACTTATACATCGAGAATTATTTTGGATAAATACGGTTTCGGATATGCAGTTTGCAAGGAATGTTATTTTAAAAATGATTTGAAAGATATCGTTAAGAAAGATTAAGAAAGGTTAAGGAATTATGAAAATAAGAGAACAATTAAAAGAAATGTTTCAAATGCAAAGAACATTGAATAAAAGCATTTTAGATGAATTCGGTAAAGAAGTAATGACCGAAGAAAAACTTGAATTAGCAATTATTGATGAATTAGGAGAGTTGACACATGAATTAAAAGGGGACTGGTGTTGGTGGAAGAAAACCCAAAAACCTGTTGATAGAAAACGTGTATTAGAAGAATTAGTAGGTGTATGGTGCTTTGTTTTGACATATGAATTGTTTAGTAGTGAATACAGCATAGATGAATTAATTCATTATTATGATTTTTATATAAATCGTTTTGGAAATGGAGTACAAGGTGATTTAAACAACTATATTAACGGTGTTTCTCTCGAAGGAGATAAGCTAGATTGCCTTTTGGATTTAACTGAGAAATTAAATTTCTCTATGGATGATGTCTATCAAGAATATCTTAATAAAAACAAGATCAATTATGAAAGGCTTAAAAACGGGCATTGATTATGACAGCACAAGAAATGTTTGAAGAATTAGGATATAAATACAGTTTCGACACATTTACATTAAGTGGAACAAGTCATTTTATGTCATATAAGAAAAAACGTGGATATGAACATATATTTTTCAATCTAAATAAAAAAACAGTTAAATCTAGTGGAATTTTAACCATAGATGAAATAAAAGCAGTATATCAACAATGTAAGGAATTGGGGTGGTTATAATGGATGATGCTTTATTTGAAATCGACAATATGTGTCATGCTTTAGGGTTTGATCCAAATAAAATTAGAAAAGGTCAAAGAGTTTTTGAATATTATAGAAACTTCTTTGTTGCTAGTGGAAAATATAAAGAAAGCTGGGAAAAGTTAGTTAAATGGGATTATGCAGGAAAGGCATCTAACGCTATTGTTGACAGTTATTATTACGTAACACAAGCAGGATTAGATTTCTTAAGTAGTATTTATAAGATTAAGTTTAAACCAATGAAATAGAGGTGGTTAGATGTCAAAACACAAGTCGATACCAAAGAAGATTAGAATGCAAGTATGGGAAAAGTACAATCATCATTGTGCATATTGTGGTTGCAAACTTGAATATAAAGATATGCAAGTAGATCATATTGATTCCGTTTATGTTCATTGTGATTATAAAAAAGAAAATACATTAGATGAAATTAATGATATTGATAATCTAATGCCATCATGTAAGCAATGCAATCTTTATAAATCCACATTTGACCTAGAGACATTTAGAGATAGATTAACAAGTGTCATGTTGAAAAATCTACAAAAAACTTTTCAATATCGTTTAGCACTAAAATACGGGTTAATTGAAGAAAATATTAAACCAATAGAATTTTATTTTGAAAAACAGGAGGACAGGAGAAATGGATAAATACCAAGAAGCAATTATAGTATATAAAATTTCTATTTTAGAATATGAACTTTTAAAACATTATTTTCATAAAGGATATAAATATATTGCCAGAAATAATGATGAGAGCTTGTTTGCTTATAGAAATAAACCGCAGAGAATTAATTATGAATGGTGTGTTAATGGATATCGCGCAATTGATTTTAAGGAATTATTTTCCTTCGTTAAATGGGAAGATGAAGAACCTACTTTAATTCAAAATATTCTAGATAATTGCGAGGTGATGGAAGATGACTAAATTTGAATTGGATCTATTAAAAGTAGTGTCTAGTAATGGTGATGGTGATGAATGCTTTGAAGACGTTGATGTATTAATTGACATGCGAATGAAAGGTTATTACAAAGATGTTGATGATGGTATTACTGTTGATGAATTGATATGGAGGTATGAAAATGTTGACTAAAGAAAGATGCATGAGTTTATTGGATGATATCGCTGGATATGCTCATAGAGCTAACATTGGTCCTAATGGTATTAATGAAATAAATGAAGATTACAATGGATTGAAAAAGTTAATTGAGGAGCATTTCACTCCTCAACCTCTTGAGTTTAATGATTTAAAAGAAGGAATGTGGGTATATGATGCCCCTTATGAAGAAATTGTAAGAATTAAAGAAATAGAATCTAATGAATGGATATTTCTTGAATACATAAAATCCAAGGATCTATCTAATACGTTTTTTCAAGATGGAAGATTCTATCCAATTGCTATTCCAAATGTAGGAGATAAAAATGAGAAGCACATATAGAAATCTACAGATCATAAAACATGCTTTGCAGTACTATATCTCTAGACCAGACGCCAGTGAGAAAGATTTAGCAAGAGAAAAGAGCTTATTGGAACGTATCGAAGATGAAGTTGAATATTATCAAAGAGTATATCATATTCCAAAAAAAAGAGGTGGGAACAAATGATTAAATATTGTCCAGATTTAACCGGATTTGAAATAAGAGAATCGTATTTACGTGGCGGAGGAACGAATAAAACAGTTATTTTAAATCATTGTTTAAAAGATTCATGCGTTGCTTATAAGAATGGTAAATGCATTAAATATAATAGCAATGTAGAAATAAAAGAAGATGGTGATAAATAATGTACATTAACCCATTTTGGTGTGGAGTTGTAGCAACTATTCTTGTCGAGTTGGCAGGGATAATTGCTTATGCTATTTATCAAGATCATAAAAATTAATAATTATTTAGGAGGATAAGGGATGAATTTTACAGAAGAAGAAAAAGAAACAATCAAAGAAGTTAAGGATTATCTAAAAGAGCTGAGAAAAATCAATCTAGAAAAGTTTTCTTTGACTTTTGAAATAGAGGACATCCCAAGTCCTCAATCTATAAAATATAGTGATGAAGCTCCTGGAGGTTTTTCAAAATCCAAAGGAGAACAAATTACTTCTACTATGTTACGTAGAGAACTTCTAACAAAGCGTGTGGCATTGTTTAATCAAGAACTGGATAGATTTATGCCATTGCTCTATTTGCTCAATGCAGGACATAGAAACATCATTAGAACGTACGTATGTTCAAGAGGGTATTCTGAAATGATTAGAACGCTTGATGAATCTTATTGCATAAGTGTTTCAACTTACAAAAGAGAATTTCCAAAGGCTTGTTTAGAATTGGCCAAGTATATTAATTTCAATAACAAGCCATCTTTAGAAGAACTGAATAACCGGTTTTTTAACAATATCAAGGATGAATAATTATGTTCATTCTTTTTATTTTTATCACTAATGATAATTTTTTATTAAAAGTGGACCCAATTTGGACCTAGTTTGGACCCAAAATGAACCCAAAGTGAGCCCTAATTGGACCCAATTTGGACCTAGTATGAACCCTAATCTTCATGTTATTATGCTATTGTGGTTTTAAGAGAAAAGAAAAAGAACTTTTTAACCGCACAACATTTCGTTCTAAATGGTAAATCTTTGTTAAAAGCTCTATTTTCTAGGGCTTTTTTCGTACATGAAAACAGAAAGGAAATAATCATATGATTACAACAAATGATATTAATTCTATATTAGAAATTAAAGAAGCGTTTCAATTACACGGAGCATTAAAAAATATTCTTTTGGATAAAAATAAAAGAGAAGAGACATTTAATAAGTTCTTAGAAATTGAAGATGATTTATCATATGATTGGTTCACTAATTATTTTCAAGAAGAACAAGCAAATAGAAAAGGCATGATGCAAGACTACACGCCTGATTGTATTTGCAAATTACTGTGCGAATTAAACAAAACAAATAAATTAGATCAGGAAACTGTTTTTGATTGTTGCTGCGGGATTGGAGGGTTAACAATCTCTATGTGGCAATCAAATAAAAACCGAACATTTTATTTAGAGGAGCTTTCAGACAATTCAATGATGATGCTCCTTTTTAATTTATCAATTCGAGGAATGAATGCTTATGTTCGTCATGGTGATGTTCTTACAAATAAGTTTAAAGCATACTACAAAGTTCAAAACGATGGTAAATTTAGCAATATCGAAATTATTGATTGTATGGATGATGATTTTAAAGTTGATACAGTAATTAGCAATCCACCATATTCTTTAAAATTTGATGATGTGGAAAGTTTTAAAAGTGATAAAAGATTTATTGATTTTGGTATTCCTCCAAAAGCTAAAGCAGACTATGCTTTTATTTTACACGCACTATCGCATTTGAAAGAAAATGGATCAATGTATTTTATTCTACCTCACGGTGTTTTATTTAGAGGTGGAAGAGAAGAACAAATAAGAAAAAAACTAATAGAGAATAATCTTTTAGATGCGGTTATTGGTTTGCCTGAAAAGTTATTCCTTAATACAATAATTCCAGTTTGTATTTTAGTTTTAAAGAAAAATAGAAAAAAAGACGATGTTGTATTTATAGATGCATCAAAAGATTTTATTAATAAAGGTAAGCAAAACGAGTTATCAAAGGAGCATATTGATAAGATTGTTTCTTCATATAATAGCGATGACGATTTTTTGAAATTTAGTCATATTACAAATTATGATGAGATAAAGAATAATGATTTTAATTTAAATATTCCAAGATATGTTGATACTTTTGAAGCGACTGAACCAGTTGATTTAAAAGCAACGATTGAAGAAATAACAAGGTTAGAAGATGAGATACATGATGTAGACATGGAGCTTGCTAAAATGTTTGGTGAGTTACAAGGATCTTTGGAATATCATGAAAGTAAATTAAAATTAATAGAACATTTAAACAATCGTTATACACACGATGTTTCTAATGCATTAAAAAGAATTTATGATTTCATCAATAAAGAGGCTAAATTGAGAGAACACAAGAAAGTTAATCTATTGGATTTAGTTGAAATTGAAAGATCAAGGAAATACAAATTATATCCTGCAGGAAGCACCTTGATTCAGCTATCCGCTACTCGTGGCCAAATGAAGTATATGAATAGTTCAGGTCCGGCAGATGCCAAATATGGTGTTATGATGTTAAAAGATAAAAATATTAATCCTAGATATCTTTATTTCACCTTAAATATGAATATGGGTCTTTTTTTGAATATTTATCAAACAGGGCTAAATATCGTTCCTGAAGTGTTTAAATTTATGGATTTAGAAATACATACTGATAGGAAAATTCAAGATAAGATTGCGGAAATGTTTGATGATCTTGAAAATATAGAAATTAATTATCAAAAAGAAATCGCTAAATGGAAAGACATTAAACAATTTCATTTAGATAACATGTTTATTTAAAATAAAATAAATCATTTTTGGAGGTGGTGATATGGCTTGAAAGAGAAATACGAGTTAGCATATGAAGATTATCTTGCTGGGATGAAACAGAAAGAAATTGCTAAAAAGTATGACACAACAATCAACACAGTTAAGTCATGGAGCCGTCGGTACGAATGGTCAAAAAAGAAGAAAAAGGGTGCACTCCAAAATAAAAGTGTGCACACCAAAAAAGAATGCAAAAAAATAGCTGAAGAAATAGTAGAATCAAGTGAGCTGGATGAAGAACGTCAGCTCTTTTGTATTTATTATTTAAAGTATCACAACAAGGTCAAAGCCTATCAAAAAGTAAAGCCAAAAACTCCATACAACAGTGCTTGTGTGATGGCTTCTCGTTGGTCAAAAGAACCTGCAGTAATTGAAGAAATAAATCGTCTAAAAAAAGAACTGTACGAAGATGCTCTTCTTGATCCACATGACATAGTTCAAAAATATATCGATATCGCCTTTGCTGATATAAACGATTATTTGGAATACGGTAGAGAAGAAGTACTAGTCATGGGTGCTTTTGGACCAGTAATTGCTAAAAATCCAAAAACTGGTGAAGATGAAATTCTAAAGCAAACTATCAATACTGTTAGGTTTAAAGAATCGACATATGTTGATGGAACTATTCTAAGTGAAGTAAAAAAAGGAAAAGACGGTGTAAGTATTAAATTATCCGATAGGATGAAGGCACTTGATTGGTTATCCAAACACATGAATTTAGCAACCGAAGAACAAAGAGCTAAGATTGATTTAATTAAGGCACAAACAAGAAAGATTGCTATTGATGATGAAAAAGAAGAAATTGAGGATGATGGTTTCTTAGATGCATTAAACGCCAGTGCTAAAGAGGATTGGGAAGATGAAGAAGAGTAGAGCTGTATTCAAATTCAAACCCTTTAGTAAAAAACAGCGTAAAGTCTTGAATTGGTGGATTGATAATTCACCAGTAAAAGATAAAGATGGAATTATAGCAGATGGTTCAATTAGATCAGGAAAGACAGTTTCAATGTCTCTTTCTTACGTGATATGGGCAATGTCTAATTTTACTGAATGCAACTTTGGAATGTGTGGTAAAACGATCGGTTCTTTTAGACGTAATGTTTTGAATATTTTAAAACTGATGCTTTGGTCGAGGGGATATAAACTGAAAGATCATCGAGCTGATAACATGGTTGAAATTACTAAAAAAGGTGTAACCAATTACTTTTATGTCTTTGGTGGTAAAGATGAAAGCTCTCAAGATTTGATTCAAGGTATCACACTTGCAGGATGTTTCTTTGATGAAGTGGCTTTGATGCCAGAATCATTTGTTAACCAAGCAACTGCTCGTTGTTCGGTTGAAGGTTCGAAGTGGTGGTTCAACTGCAACCCTGACGGACCATTTCATTGGTTTAAAGTTAATTGGATTGATAAAGCAAAAGAAAAGAACATCATTTATTTGCATTTTACAATGGATGACAATCTTTCTTTAAGTGAGAAAATCAAGCAAAGATATAAAAGTCAATGGAGTGGTGTTTTCTATGACAGGTACATCAAAGGTCTTTGGACTGTTGCTGAAGGTATCATTTACGATATGTTCAACAAAGAAAAGCATATTGTTGATGACTGTGATTGCTTGATTGATAACAAAAACTATAGATATGTCAGTTGTGACTATGGTACTCAAAACGCCATGGTCTTTTTGCTTTGGAATAAAGGAACTGATGGCATTTGGTACTGCGTTAATGAATACTACTATTCAGGACGTGACAGGAAAGTTCAAAAAACTGATAGTGAATATGCGGATGATTTGGTTGGGTTTCTTGATGGAAAAGAAATATTTCAAATTGTCGTAGATCCCTCTGCAGCATCATTTATTGCTGAATTAAAGAAAAGAGGATTTAGAGTTAAAAAAGCTAAGAACGATGTATCAAATGGTATTAGATTGGTAAGCACAATGCTCAATCAATGCAAAATTAAGTTTTTTAGCAAATGTAAGAATACAATTAAGGAATTTTCTGTTTATGCATGGGATCCTAAAGCAAGCGCAAGAGGAGAAGATGCACCTATCAAGCAAAATGACCATGCAATGGACGCAATCAGATATTTTATCTACACAATTTTAAAAGGCTCAGGATTGAACATGGACTTGGAAGGAGGTATTTAATGAAGACATTAGAGGTAATTGCAAAAGATGAGATTTTCACTATTTCTTATGATGAAACAATGGATATTAAACATTTGAATAAATATATCGCTAAGCACCAGCAGTTAAATGGTTCAAGATATAAAAAATTAAAAGATGGATATGAAGGCTTTTATCCAATTATGATGTACCAGGATAAACCACAATACAAACCAGATAACCGTATAATCGTAAACTTTGCTAAATACATAGTTGATACGTTTAACGGTTTTTTTATTGGTATTCCAATCAAAGTATCATCAACAGATGAAGAGATTGCTACTTACATTAATGAATTGGATAAAAGGAACCATCAGGATGATAACAATGCTGAGATTTCAAAAAACTGCAGCATTTATGGTAAGTGTTATGAAATGTATTTTATCAATGAAGATGCAAAAGTAGGTATTAAGTACATTGAGCCGACCAAGGGGTTTATCGTATATGATGATTCTGTTGTTCCAGAGCCAAGATACTTTGTCACATATTATTATGATTCAAATGGAACAATGCATGGCTATTTGAGTGATGATTCTTATGTTTATGAATTTAGCAATAAGAGTGGTATGCATTTTGTTGGCGAAGGTTCACTTCATGGATTTGATGGTGTTCCAGTTACTGAGTATGTAGAAAATGCTGAACGCATGAGCGCTTTTGAAAGTACATGGTCAATGATCAATGCCTATAACAAAGCAATAAGTGAAAAGGCAAATGATGTAGACTACTTTGCAGATGCATATCTAAAAATCATTGGTGCAAAAGTTGACAAAGACGGAATTATTCATATTAGAAATAATAGGATCATTAATTTTGATGAAGAATCGAATACGGTTGATGTAGGATTTCTTGAAAAGCCTAATGCGGATGGCTCACAGGAAAACCTTATCAACCGGCTAGAAAGATTGATTTTTCAAATGTCTATGACACCCAATATTGAGGATGAAAACTTTGGAACAATATCAGGAATAGCACTTAAGTATAAGTTGCTTTCTATGTCTAATTTGGCCAAGACAAAAGAAAGAAAGTTTACTGGTGCTTTGGATAGAAGATATAAACTTATTTTCAGCAACCCAATCAACACAATTCACGAAGATAAATGGGTTGACATTACTTATAAGTTCAGTCAAAACTATCCAGCAAATGTACTTGAAGAAACTCAAATTGCTCAAAACTTAGAAGGAGTTGTTTCTAAAGATACTCAATTATCTTCTCTTTCAATCGTTGAAGATGTTCAAAAAGAAAAAGAAAAAATCAAGCTAGAAGATGAAGCTTCTAAAGAATCTATTGTTGATAAAAGGATGTTTAATCAATAGATGAATAGTGCCGAATATTGGCGTTTAAGAGAAGAAAAACAACGCTTGAAGAATATCAAAGATGAAAAAAAATATGATAAGAAGATTATAGAAATCTATCAAAGAATGATGGATGAAGTACAATCTGAAATCAATAACTTCTACGCTAAATATGCAAAGGATACTGGTATCACAATGGCCGAAGCTAAAAAAAGAGCTTCTAATTTGGATATGGAAGTTTATTCAAGAAAAGCTAAACAGTATGTAGAAGAAAAAAACTTTTCACAACAAGCAAATGATGAAATGAAGCTTTACAACTTAACAATGAAAGTCAACAGACTTGAGTTGTTAAAAGCCAATATTGGTTTGGCTTTAGTAAGTGGCCATGATGAATTAGAAAAATATATGGATAATCTTCTTGAAAATAGAACACTTGATGAAATTCAAAGACAGGCAGGCATTTTAGGATCAACAATTTTAGATAACGCTGATACTGCTCACTCTATTGTCAATGCATCTTTTCATAATGCAACATATAGCGATAGAATATGGATGCATCAAGATTTGCTTAAACATGATCTTGAGAGTTTGCTAGCATCAGGACTTATCCAAGGAAAAAATCCTAATGAGTTAGCCAGACTATTACGAAAACGTTTCAATGTTAAAATTAGTGATGCGCAACGATTAATGAGGACTGAACTTGCTAGAGTTCAAATTGCCGCACAACAAAAATCATACGAAGCAAATGGATTTGATGAATATGAATATATAACATGTGGAATCGGCGATGCGTGTGATACTTGCAAAGCGTTAGATGGCAAGGTTTTTCCAATAAATCGGATGAACATTGGAGACAACGCTCCGCCAATGCATCCAAATTGTCATTGTTCAACAGGCCCTCATATGGATAGAAAAATCTATAATGAATGGCTTGATGGACTTGCAAATGGAAAACACAGTTTGAGATTGGATGAATATAAAAAGATTTCAGATGTAAAAAATGATTTAAAAAAACAAGTCACAGTTCTATCTAAAAGTGAAAAAGAAATTCTTACAAGATACACTGGAAACCTTGCTATGCAGATGAATTTTGCTTTAAATACTGGACGTGAAAGAAAATTCAAAAAGGAAATAGCAATGTTAGATCATGCACTAAGTAAAGGAAAGATTCCAGATGATTTAATTTTATATCGAAAAATAGATAGTAAAGTTCTACTAAATAAAAGAAATGTTTCTGATAATGACATGTTTAGTTTAAAAGGTACTACGAAAACAGAGAAAGGATATTTGTCTACATCATTTAAAAACTTTGATTATAAATTAAGAGATGTAAATCTTGTTATGAAAATTCCAAAAGGTTATAAAGGCGCATTGTATATTGAACCATTAGCAAAAGAAAGTTATAAAAATCAAGATGAGGTTTTGTTTAAAAGAGGTGTGTGCTACAATATATGTGAAGTAAAAAAAGAAAAAGATAAATACACTTTAATAGTGGAGGTAAAGATAAATGATTGATTACGATAAATACCAATTTCATATTAAAGTTATAGGAAGCAAAGAAGAATTTATAAAGCATATTGAAGATTTTAAAAAAGCTGCTCCTTATTATACAGAGGAAGACATAGTAGCAATTCTTGATGAAGAACAAGACAAAAAAATAAGGCCTTCTTTTTGGAATAGACCTTGGATGTAAGCCGACAAATAGTCGGTTTTTATTTTTTCAAAATTAAGGAGTAGGCATGGAAGTTAATATTTTAGGAACAACTTATGAAATTGAAAAGCTGGATGAAAAAGATTCATACATGTTTAAAAATAATGCTGATGCATATGTTGATTACATAGAAAAAAAGATATTTTTGCATAAGGATGATGTTATGATCAATACATCATTAAGGCATGAATTAATTCATGCTTTTATGTATGAAGCAGGAATTGAATTTGGGTATCAATTTCATAATGAAGATGTTGTGAATTATATAGCAACTATTTTTCCAAAATTGGAAGAAGCATTTAAAACAACAAAATGTATTTAATGAGCAAGTTTAAATGACTTGCTTTTCTTTTTGTAAAAAATAGAAAGGAGTTATGGGATGTTAAAAGCATTGTTAATTATATTTGTTATTGCAAAATTTTTAGGACTTATTACCTGGTCATGGTGGATTGTATTATTTCCACTATTTATTGAATTAACACTTTATGCATTGAGTTTCATATTAAGCATAGTGATTTTTATTTCAAAAAAATTCTAATAATTTTTCACATGATTTTAAGAAAGGAGGAAAATGTGTGGACAAAGGATTACGACCTCACTATCATCAAGAATTTGAATGCAGAACAGTTCAATATTTTGATAAGGAAAGACAAGTTGTCGTTAAGAAAATACAATATATGTGCATGATTTGTGGGCATATCCGTCATGAAAAATATGACTGCTACGTACCACCACCTAAATCCAAAACCAAATCATTAGAACGGAATAAGAAGAAATATGGCAATCGAGGTTGATTGCTTTTTTATTTTCTAAAAGAGGAATTTATATGATTAAAATTACAGTTGGAATCTCTAAAGAACATATAGCAGTTAAATGTGTTGGTCATGCAAATTACAACATATGTGGTGAAGATATTGTATGTTCTGCAATTTCCACACTCTTACAAACGCTTTGCTATAGTTTGGAAGAATTGACATCAAACAAAATAAACGTTTCTCTAGAAAAAGGAGAAGGATATATAGGTATATATCATCCAACATGTAAAGCAATTACATTAGTTAATGGCTTTGTAATTGGATGTAGAGAGGTAAGTCATACTTACCCTGATTATGTACAATTAGAAATCAAAGAATAGCACTACAATGAGTACTTTTTATTTTGTCCAAGCATTTACGACATTAAAAGATATGGATGAGTCAGGCGTGGAAACTTTAAGCTACGGAAAAGAGCAGGCGTGTAACTCTCTAAAAGATACGGATAGGAGAAATAAAAATGAAAAAAGAATTAGAAAAATTATTATCCCATAAAAGAAACTTAAATTTACAGTTATTCGCTGAAGAAGGCGGAGATGGTGAACCAGGCAACGATGATCCTGAAGACAAATCAGGAGATGGTGGAAATGATGACAAAAAATACACTGACGAAGATGTAAACAACATCATCAATCGAAAATTTGCTGAATGGGAAAAAAGACAAAAAGAAAAAAGCGCAAAAGCTGCAGAAGCTGAACGATTAAAAAACATGACCGAAGAAGAAAAAAGAAAACATGAAATGGAAGAACTCCAAAAGAAAATCGCTGGTTATGAGAAAGAAAAAGCTATTGGAGCAATGACAAAGGTTGCCAGAGGAATCTTAAACGATTCGAAAATCGTTGTTAATGATGAATTATTAGTAAATCTAGTAGCAGAAGATGCTGAAACAACAAAGGCAAATGTAGAAAACTTTGTTAAAAACTTCAATGATGCTGTTCAAAAAGCAGTAGCTGAAGCTTTAAGAGGAAAAACACCTCGATTAAAGGATGGTTCAAAAGAGTTGACAAAAGAAGATATTCTAAAAATTAAAAATAGAACTGAACGTCAAAAAGCAATGGCTGAACATCCTGAATTATTTAGATAAAAAAGGAGAAAACTATATGAGAAAACAATTCAATTTACAATTATTTGCTGCACCAACAAATACAACAGTTACAACTGATTTAGAACCAGGTATTTCTATCGATTATACTTCTAGAATCAGTTCAAATATCAATGAATTACAAGATTTATTAGGGGTTACTGAATTAACACCAATGTCTTCAGGAACAACAATCAAAATCTATAAAATGGAGGTTGGTACAGTTGCTCCTCAAGTTGGAGAAGGTGAAACAATCGGTTTAACTAAAGTAACTAGAAAGAAAGTCCAAGATATTGACCTAGTATTAGAAAAATATCGTAAATCAACTACTGCAGAAGCAATTCAACGTTCAGGACGTAATATTGCTATCAATCAAACTGATGAAAAAATGGTCGGTGTCATTCAAGGACAAATCAAAAAGACTTTCTATTCTACATTAAAAGAAGGTACTGGTACTGCTACTGGTAAAACTTTACAATCTGCCTTATCTGCAGTGTGGGGAGAATTAGTTAAACATTATAAAGATGAAACAGTTACACCTATTTATTTTGTATCTACAGATGATATTGCTGAATATTTAGGTTCAAAAGAAATTACTTTACAAACTGCATATGGATTCACATATTTAAAGAATTTCTTAGGTTTAGGTGATGTCATCGTTTCACCTGAATTAGAAAAAGGTACAGTATATGGTACTGCCAAAGAAAACATTGCGGGTGCTTATATTCCAACAAACAATGGCGATGTTGCTGATACATTTGGTTTAACAAGCGATACAACAGGTCTAGTAGGTATGGTTCATACTTCTAAAACAGACAATGCAACAATTGAAACATTATTAATGTGTGGTGTTAAATTCTTCGTTGAATATGTTGATGGCGTATTCAAAGGAACAATCACTCCAGGAGAAGCTGCATAATGTATGTTGCTATTAAAAGATTTTCTGATTTAACAGATGATGATCATATTTATGATACTGGTGATGTGTACCCTAGAGATGGCTTTGAACCATCTAGGGAACGTATCATTGAATTAGCAACATCAAAAAACAAACTAGAAACGCCACTCATCACTTATATTGAGGATGAAGAAAAAAACATTGAAGAAAATGATAAAGTAGAAGATGAAAAGCAAACGACTAAGAAAACAACTAAAAAAGCTAAAAGTGAATAGTTATGGCAATCATTGATGATGTAACAGCGTTGTTAGGCTTTTCTGATGAAAAGTATAACAAAACATTAGATGTGATTATTCGTCTTACTACTAATCGTTTAAAAACACTATTGGATGTTGAAGAAGTACCAACTGAATTAGAATATATCGTTACTGAAGTTTCAATTGTTAGATATAACAAGATTGGTTCTGAAGGAGTCACAAGTCATTCGGTTGAAGGAGAAACCATGTCATTCAGTGACAATGATTTCAAGGGGTATCTAAATGATATAGAAGCTTGGAAAAATAAAAAGAACGAAGTAAAAGGAGTTGTCAAATTCTTATGAGATATGACACTCCTATTTATTTTCAAAAAGTTATACAAGGCGAATACAATCCTACTACTGGAGACTATGGAGAGGATACAACAAAAGAAACTTGTGCAATGGCTTCTGTCATAGATACAAGAACTGAAACAATGCGAGTTGTTTATGGCTCTATCAAGCAAGGAAGTAAGACCATCCATATACAAAATCATTACGATGAATCATATGATTTAATTAGAATCAATGATAAAATTTATCAAACGGATTATTCTAGAAAGCTTAGAAATAAACAGTCGTTTATCGTTCATGAGGTGCAAAATGGGTAGAGGTATAAATATTACAGGCATTAAAGAATTAGAAGCCAAACTAAAGAAAAATGCAACTCTTGATGATGCTAGAACTGTTGTTAAGAAAAATGGTGCGGATTTGCAATCGCGAATGACAAGAAATGCGGTCTTTGTCAAAGGATACTCAACCGGTGCAACTAAAAGAAGTATTAGAAGTGCATTTACAGATTCTAATTTGACTGTAACAGTTGAGCCAACAACCAGCTATGCATCTTACCCGGAATATGGGACACGATGTATGGCGGCCCAACCTTTTGTACGGCCATCTTTCAACATTCAAAAAGAAATCTTCAAAAGAGACTTAAAGAAATTAATGAAATGAGGTGCGTTATGGATCCTCAACAAGAATTATTCAGTTACTTGTTAGTAACGCTAAAAAAAGAATATCCAGATATGGTTTTTGATGGCTTTATGCCACCTGAAGAAACACCATATCCTTTTATTTATCTTGCTGACAGTCAACAAACTGATGACTATAGCAATAAAACAGCCATCTTCAATAACGTGTATCAAACCATTCACATATGGAATGACTCGCCTAAAAAAAGAGGAACTGTTTCTAATATGGCATTAAAAATAAAAAACATTGTAAGAAGATTGGAATACACGAGCAATTACAAGTGGGAAATTAGAAATATTGAACAAAGAATTTTGGAAGATACGACAACTAAGACACCACTTATGCATGTTGTGTTAGAGTTAGAATTCAAATCTTCTAGTAAAGGAGGAAAAAGAAGTGATCAATAAATTTGATTTGCAATTATTTGCTGATGAAAGTCCTGAAACAATTTCAGGTAAAAAACTTGTCTACTTATTTAGAGTGGCAGAAGATTCTAAAATAGAAAATGCAGGTGCTTTAGCTTTTGTAACTGAAAACGAAAGAACAACATCTAAAGATGCTGATTCTACACAAACGAAAGATGGGAATGTTCGTACACCTGGTGCTGCTGAAATTGAAATCACAAGCACATCGTTATTACCTAAAGGGGATAAGATGATTGATAAATTAGAGTCAGCAATGCTAAATGACAAACTTGTAGAATGCTGGGAAGTAAATTTAGCTGAACCTGGTTCTAGCACAAATAGTGGTAAATATAAATCAAAATATTATCAAGGATATATTACTGAATTAGGAATTTCTTCTAATGCTGAAGATAATGTTGAAGTAAGTATCACTTATGGAGCTAACGGTCAAGGTGCAGATGGATACGCAACATTGACTGATGAGCAAAAAGAAATTGCATCTTACGTCTATAAAGATGTAATAAAAGAAAGCGGAGAATAGGACGGGTATTTATATCTGTTCTTTTTATTTGGATTGAGAGGAGAAAATTATGGAATTAACTATTGAAAACAAAACATATAATTTTAGATTTGGAATTGGATTTGTAAGATATTTAGATGGAAAATCTTCAATTGAACAAAATGGTGTTCAATTTGGAATTGGATTGGAAACATTGATTCCAAACTTATTAACAGGAAATACTGTTACTTTATCTGATTGTTTATTTGTAGCAAATAGAACTGAAAACCCAAGAGTCACTCAAGAACAGCTTGATAATTATATCGATAATGAAAATACAGATATTGATGGTCTTTTTGACGATGTGTTAAAAGAGTTAAAAAAGTCGAATGCTACAAAGAAGAAAGCAAAGATGCTGATGAAAGAGTACGAAGAAAAAATGCAAGAAACACAGGATCAAGCAATGTAGTAACATATGAAGAAATAATCGAAAATTGTTTTCGCTATTTAAACATCAATGATATTGATAAAATCAATAGATTAACAATCAAAGATTATAGATGTTTGATGAAAGGCGCTCAAAAGAAAAAGATTGATGAATCAGAACAGTTATTTCTCTTAGCATGGGTTATCAGACAAGCAAAAGCACAAAAGAAAAGTGGCAGATATGTATATAGAACTTTCAAACAGTTCTTTAATCGAAAGAAAATCGAAAGCAGTATAGAAAATCAAAATAATGAAACTTCTCTCATTGAACGAATTAGACAAGCTGTAGAAATTCAAGGAAGGAAGTGATAATTATTGGAAACATATAGTGTAAAAGCAATACTGAGTGCTGTTGATCAAAACTTTACAAGCACTATGAAAATGGCTAACAGTAGTCTTTCAGGCATTAAGAGTGCAAGTGAAGGAGCTACTAGTTCAATAATGAAAATCGCAAGTGGAATCGGTGTTTTTAAAGCTTTAAGTGCAAGTGCTAACTTAGTTAAAAGTTCTATTTCAAGTGCCATGGGTAGACAAGATACTATGGAAGCGTTCAACCGTACTATTACACAGATTACTGGCAGCGCTGAAAATGCCACTAAGGCATTAGAAGATTTAAAGAAAATCACTAAAGGTACTGCTTATGGTTTGGATGTTGCTGCAAAAGCAACACAAAACTTTGTTACTCGTGGTATGGATCTTTCAAAAGCTACTAAGTCTGTTGGAATTTGGGCGGATGCTGTCAGCTTCTATGGAAAAGGAACTAATGAACAGTTAGAAACAGTTACAGACGCTTTAGCAAAAATGAGAACCAAAGGTACAGTTGAAATGGAACAATTGAACCGTTTATTTGACGTTGGTATCAATGCTGTTGGAATTTATGCCAAAGCAGTTGGAAGAAATGCGGCGGACGTACAAGAAGATTTATCAGCTAAAACTATAACTACTGAACAGTTCTTAGATGTTGTAGAAAAAGCTATGGCAGAGGGAACCAACGGAGTTGATAAAATTGCTGGTGCAGCATTACAAGCTGGTTCATCATGGACTGGTACAATTGACAATATGAAAGCTGCAACAACTCGTGGAGTTCTAAGCATCATGCAAGCGATTGATAACATGCTTTCTAAAAATAATCTACCTCAAATGAGAGAAATGATTTCTCAATTTGGTAAAACCACTGAAGCAACTATGAATGTCATTGCAGGTGGAATTAAAAACTTAAAGGATGTTGGAGCACTTATTCCACAAGTTGGAGCACTGGGAAGCGCTCTTTTTGTCGTTGGTGGAAGCGTTGATTATATAAATGCTTTAGGCGGAGGATTTGATTTATTATCAACCAAAATTTCAGGCTTAAAAAATTCCATGAGTGGTCTTTCAAAACAGCTAGATGTCTTGAAAGATACATTTATCGACAGCATGAGCAAATTAATGCCTAACTCAGTTAAAAAGAGAGTACTAGGAAATTTGTTGGGAATAAAAATGAATGGAATATTAGTCTCTCAACAACTAGGGGATGCATTCGATAAAGTGTCTTCAAAAATTCCTGACAAATTTATGAAGATGGGTTCGGGGATTGGTAAAGGGTTGAAGAAATCTACAGATGTTGGATTAAAATCCTTGTCGTTGATGTCGAGCGGATTGAATAAAGTATTTGCATTTGCTCTGAAATCAGTAGGCCCTGCAGCTATTTTAGGATTGGTAGTAGCAGGACTAGGGATTGTAAATAATCAGTTTGGTGGACAAATAGATAAAATGATTGCTACTGTAGTTACTCAAGCGCCAAAAGTAATAAGTAATTTTGTAAAAGGAATTACCAGTCAAATGCCTATGTTAGCAAGTTCAGGAGCACAGTTACTTGTTCACTTATCAGTCGGAATAGCCAAAACATTACCACTTGTTGTAAATGCAGGTATGCAAATATTGAATTCAATTATTCAGGGAATATCAGCTAACGCTCAATCAATTGTTAAAAGCGCGTTGCTAATTGTTGGTACTTTAGGTGGCGCAATATTAAATGCTATACCTCAATTGCTTGGAATTGGATTACAATTCATTGTTTCAATTACACAAGGTATTTTAGATAACATGCCTTTAATATTGGTAGGAATTCAAACTATGATTACCAATATTACAACAGCGATTCAAACACAACTGCCTACAATGATACAAATGGGCGTTCAAATTCTACAAAATATTGCTACCGGTATTGTTCAAATGCTACCTCAATTAGTTGTAGGAGCTATTCAAATTATAACTACACTGATTAATACAATCAGTGAAAATCTTCCTACAATCCTTAATGGTGCAGTAGAAATCATCAATACATTAGTTGATGGTTTAATCAATAATTTACCACAAATAATCGATGCTACAGTTGAATTGATAGGAGCGATTTTAAGCGCAATTATTACAAATCTCCCTCAAATCATGACTGCAGGTGTTCAAATTATCTTGAAGTTGGTTTCAGGATTGATTTCAGCAATACCTCATGTTATTTCGGGTGTGGCTAAGGTTGCTAAGAAAATTATTTCAACTTTCAAGGATACAAACTGGTTAGAAGTCGGTATCAATATTATCAAAGGAATAGCTAAAGGTATTTCAAGTGCTGCTGGTCAGTTATGGAATGCAGCTAAAGGTGTTTTAGGCGGTTTCAAAGACAAAGTTCTAGGGTTCTTTGGTATTCATTCGCCTTCTCGTTGGGGTAAATGGGTAGGAAAAATGATTGATACTGGATTTGCTAAAGGTGTTGGTAATAATATTCGTTTGATTGCAAATCAAGCTCAAAAAATGTTTGATACTGTACAATCTTATGTTTTTGATGTCAATACACTAGGTATGAACCTTTCGCTCGCTGATGGACTTAGTGGTACTTTGAATCATTATATAGAATACAATGATCGCTATATTGATGATGAAGGTGGCAACGATGATAACACAGAATATAACTTCAATATTACAACTGAAATTGATGGTAAAACAGCTGGTAAAGCAATGGCAAAATACACTAAAGAAGAACTTGATAGGATGGACAAACATTCAAGAAGATTGAGAGGTGATATCTAAATGTTATATGATTTTATAGACACAACTTCGAACATATCAGCAGGTAATTATTTGCCTGCTGAAGCAATGTCTTTTAATGGTGTTTATTTAGAAAATGAGATTGATGGTTATCGAACCCTCTCGGTTCAAGGCAGAGAACTTGCATCTTCTTCAATTAATGACATTGAAATTAATAGTAAAGATGGTACACATTATAAATCAAGAAGGTATGATCCGAGAATTATTACTATTAAATATCAATTGATTACTAAAAGTAATAGTGAGTTTAGAAAAGCATTTAATAAAATGAACAGCATTTTTGCCGTTGAGCAAGCACAAATTATTTTTAATGATGAGCCAGATAAATTTTTTATTGGGACCACACAAGGAAATCATGAAATTGAAGGTGGTTCAAACTCCGTAATAGGTGAGATTGAAATATATTGTGCGGATCCATTTAAATATAGCGTTAAAGAAAAAACAGTAACTGCTACATTAGATAATGGTTATACTCTCGAAATCGATTATAAAGGAACTAGAAAAGCTTATCCAAAAATCGAAGCTGTAATGCATGGTGACAATGGTTTTCTTGCTTTAGTAAACGATCAAAAGAAAATTCTACAGTTTGGAAATCCTGATGAAGTCGATGGAGAAAATTACACACAAAATGAATACTTATGTCATTTGTCAGATTTTGCTAATTTACCAAACGACTCTCCCGATTATTATAGACCTTATATTAAAACCGGTGGCGGAATGGTATATCAAACTTACAATGGAAGTAATTATAACCCTTGTTTGTACATGACATCGGTAGCACAATCAGGACATTTTTGGACAGGAGCTTGCAGATTATTAACAATTCCAGCAGATTCAAATGGCGAAAGAGGAGCAAAGAATTTCTACTGCTATATGAATCAATGGTTCTCTATCGGTATATCAGGTCAAACAGGCATTCAAGAAATATCATTTTTAACGGATGATAACAAAGTAATTTGCGGAGTATCTATCAATAAAACAGACGCTGCAGGGGAAGGTGCCTACGTATCATTCTTTATCAATGGTGATAATGTGGTTAAAAACGTGTTATTTTATCCATACGAAGATCAACAGTTAAATATGTTTGACAATGCAAGAGGTCATAATTGTGTTGTAAAAGAAGGTGGAACTATTAAGTTCTATTATCAAGGAACATATTATCAGTATACAGTACCAGAAGTAGAAAATATGGTTTGTACAAAGATACAAGTTGGTATGGCTCAATGGGGCGAAAGAAACATGAGTGAACAATGGATATCACATAACTGTATCAGAGCTATCGATTTTCAAAAGATGTATGTAACTAAATGGCGCGATGTCCCAAATAAATTTAGAAATGGAAACAGATTAACCATTGAATGCGAGATTGCAAATGTTTATTTGAATGGTGTTAGAGATCCATCATTGGGTGCTTTAGCAAACAACTGGGATAATTTTTATTTGAAACCTGGATATAACCAAATCAAATTTATACATTCAACATGGGCTACTAAACCTACGGTTACATTAAAATATAGAGAGGTGTTCTTATGATTATTTATTTAGCTGATAGACATATGAACATCGTTGCTACATGTTCAAATAACCTACCAAAGGGCTTAAAATTTCAAAATGATTTAAAAGCAGAAGATGTTGAGTCTGGTGTTGCTACTTTTTCAGTCGATATTTTGTATGATGAAGAAGATGCAGTTAAAACAGCTCAATATTGTGAATCGGGAAACTATGTGCTTGTCTACGATGATAATGGAGAAAATGGGTTCTATACAATCATCGAAGCTGAAAACGACAGAAAAGAGCACAGTATTAATATTTATGCAGAAGATGGCGGTTTGGACTTATTAAATGAGGTAGTTGATGCTTATACAGCAGATGGACCTCATCCAATCGCCTTTTATGTTGAAAAATTCTCATACGACAGTGGATTTGAGATTGGATTAAATGAAGTAAGTGACTTGAATCGTACGCTTTCATGGACCGGACAAGACACTTGTACAGCAAGAATCTTAAGTGTTGCAAATTCATTCGATGCTGAAATTGGATTCAGTTTTACTGTCAAAAATATGACGATTACCCATAAGTATATCAACATCTATAAAAAGCGTGGAAATGAAAATGTTGCTCAATTACGTTTGAATACGGACATTGATAACATCATCGTCAAAAGTTCCATTTCAGATTTGACTACTTGTTTGATTCCAAGCGGTGGAACTCCTGAAGGTTCTGAACATCCGATAACATTAGCTGGATATAAATATGACGATGGTGATATCTATGTCAATGAATTAGGATGGGTAGCTTCTAGAACTGCATTATCAAAATGGAGTCGATACCAATGGGAAACTTATGGAAACTATGGTGGTCATATTGTCAAATACTATTCTTATGACACGACAAGTCAATCTGAATTATGTAACAGATCAATTTCTTATTTAAAGAAATACTACGATATCATTTACAACTATGAAGTAGATATTGCTATACTTCCTGATAATGTTCGAATTGGTGATACAATCAACATTATTGACGAAAACGGTGAACTTTATCTAAATGCAAGGGTCTTAAAATTAGAAACTTCATCTTGCGATAAAACTGCAACAGCAACATTAGGAGATTTCTTGATCAAATCAGGTGGAATCAATGAAAAAGTCAAAATGATGGCTGAACAATTTAAAGATTATGTAATCAAGCAAAGAGAACAAGCTTACAAGACTCAACAGTTAGCTAAGTCGGCTTTAGTAAAAGCAAATGAAGCAAGCAGTGCCGCAACCAATGCGAGTAAGAAGGCTGATGATGCAAAAACAAGTGCTGCTGATGCAATCACTAATTCGAATACAGCTATTAATCAATCAAATGAAGCAAAGACTGCTGCTAATGAAGCAAAGACTGCCGCTAACGAAGCTAAAACCAGTGCTTCTGATGCGTTGGGTAGAGTTGATTCGGCACAGGAAGATATTAAAAAAGCTAAAGAAAATATCAATAATTTGCAAAAAGACATTACATCGACAACTAAAACACTTGATGAAATGGCGTCTCAAGCTGAAAAGACAAAAGAAACTTTGGATGGTCTTAGTGGTGACTTACAAGAGACAAAAGAAACTCTTGAAATGAGCTATGCTAAAAAGACTGATCTAAGTGAAACTGAAGCAAGTCTTAAAGCTGAAATTACTAAGAGCGCAACTGAATTATCGACAAATATTGAAAAGACTTATGCTGGTAAAAGTGATGTGACTGAGATTGAAGGAAGACTTCAAAGTCAAATTACTCAAAATGCTGAAGGTTTAACAAGTCAAGTTAATAAAATAGCTAAACTCGAAAATGATACGACCGATGCCCAAGAAAAGATTACTGCTGCTCGTAAAGCTGCTGAGGATGCTCAAACGGCGGCCAATGAAGCTCAACAAAAAGCAAATGATGCACAAACTGCAGCTAAGAATGCTCAAACTTCAGCCGATTCAGCAAGCGCTAATGCTACTGATGCCCAACAAAAAGCAAACGAAGCAAAAGCTACAGCTGAAAGTGCGAACAACAGATTACAGTCTGCAGAGTCAGATTTGTCTGCTGCTAAAGAAAATTTAAAAAATGTTACTGCTGATGTCAATGCGACAAAAGAACAAGTTCAAGCAGCTCAAAATGCAGTAACTGCTGCTGAAAAGAATGTATCAAAAGCTATTCAAGACGCTAATGATGCACAAACTGCAGCTAAGAATGCTCAAACAGCTGCTGATGATGCTCAAACGGCTGCTAACGAAGCTCAACAAAAAGCGGATGATGCTAAGACTACTGCTGAAAGTGCATCTACCGCGGCTGAGATTGCAAAGTCAACTGCTCAAAAAGCTCAGGAAACGGTTGCGGTCTTGACAAAACGAATTGAAACTGCTGAAACAAACATTAATCAAAATGCGAAAAGTATTTCGTTGACTGCTCAAAAAGTTGACGAAGTTGGTGATAAGCTAAAAAATAATTATTATTCTAAGACTGAAACCGATGCTGCAATCAAAATCGAATCCGATAAAATCGACAGCATTGTATCTAGAGTTGATACGATTGACTCTGTATCTAATGAAGCTATTACCAAGGCAACTCAAGCTTCTGATAGATTTAGTTGGTTAGTTAAGTCTGGAACTAGTGAAAGTGATTTTCTATTAACTGACAGAACAGCAAGTTTAGTATCTGAATATATTAATTTAAATGGGTTGGTCGAATTTAACGGTTTGAACTCTACAATCCAAAACCAATTGAATATTTTAGATTCATGGGGTTCTGATGCCGATAAGACTTATATCAATGGTGGCAAGCTTTGGACAGGCTCAATTACTGCTGAAAAAATAAGCGTAAATACTTTAAGCTCGTTATCTGCCAATCTTGGTTCGATTACAGCGGGATCTATCAATATTAATAACAAGTTTATTGTAGACTCAGTTGGTAATCTAAAAGCGACTTCAGCTGAATTAACTGGTAAAATCACAGCTACTAGCGGAACAATTGCTGGTATTAATATTGAATCTGGTCGTCTTTACACGAGTAAAGAATCTATCGTACATCATCAAACAGGAGACCCTGTATCTAGCACCGATGCGAACAGGTGTTATGTGTTGAATACAACAGAGATATATGATACAGGATATTTTAAAGTCAAATCTGATTATACTATACACTCACAACTCGCTGAGGACGGTAATGACTTATCTGGAAGTATTGGTACAAGTATTATTAGAGGTGGATTCTTAACGATTAAACATAGCATTAAGGGTGGCGGATATACAAGTATAAAAGGTCATGAAATTATAGCATCTAGCAATAATTATGGAATCACTACTATTTCTGGCGGATCAATTGGTACAGATACGTTGCTCGTATCAGATAACGGATGGTTTGGTAAACAATATTTTTCAGGTGGTGACTGGGTTGGTTGGTATAATAAGCAAAATGGAACTCGACAAGGATGGATTGGTCATAATAAGACAACGAATTTTTATATAATTAACGAAGCTGGAGGAGAAATCAGTCTGAAGGGCGGGCATGTTCGTATCAATGGATATGTTTTACCGAAACTTCTTCAGACAAACTATACTGATAATAGTTTAGGTCAATTTTGGGATAGCTATGATAACGGTAATGCACGATTAAGGTTGAATGTGTACAGTAAGTACAGCGGCGGATGGGGTAGTGAATATCATTTCATACTGCATTCAAATGGTATGAACTCGTTTAGACCCGGTTCCGATGGGTCTGCTAATCTAGGAACATCAAATTGTAGATGGTCGACCGTATATTCAACAAGCGGAAGTGTTTCAACATCTGATATGAAACAAAAAGACGTTATTGATGATTACGACTTCAAAGCAAGAGACTTTATCATGGGGCTTAAACCTATTGCTTATCGATTAAACGCAAAAGGTGCGAGCGGTAAAAGAATCCATATGGGATTTGGAGCTCAACCTGTTTATAAATTAATTAACAATCTTGAACTTGGAGATTTGTCATTAGTAGAAGCGTGGAAGATTCGAGAAGATTCCGATATTGAGGAACCTTACTATGGCGAAAAGATGGATGACAAATATCTAAGATGGGGTATGAAATATGAAGAATTACTTGCCCCATTGGTAGCTTTGGTTCAAGAACAACAAATCAAAATAGAAAAACTAGAAAAGATTATAGGAGGAAACTAGAATGGCTTTAACTGTTAAAGAAACTAAAAATCTCACAATGAGAAAAGAAATTTATGTAGATGATAACTTAATTAAAACATTATCAGCTACTATTGATTCTAATACGAATAATATTTCATTCAGTACAGATTATATTCAAAATATGGAACTTTACAAAGCAAATAAAGTTGAGATTCGAAGAATTGAAGCTGAGTTTGAAGATAGTGCATTTGACCAACAAGAAAAAATGTTAGGAGATGTATCAAATGGTGATTAAAGATATTTTAAACAGTATGGAAGCTCTTAACAAATTAAATAATGCGCATGGAATGTCTAGTGTTGTTGCTTTTCGCATTGGTAAAAACATCAAAGCTATTGAAAGCGAAGTCAAAGTATTTGATGATGTTCGTACTAAATTATTAGAAGAATTAGCTAATAAAGATGAAAACGGAGAACCTATTATTAATAAGGAAACCAACAACTATGACATTCCACAAGATCAACTTCAAAAGATTATTCAAGAAATCGATAATCTTCAAAATGAAGAAATTTCAATCGATATTAAGAAAGTATCTATCGAAGATATTTCACAAGCTGGGTTATCACCTAAAGAGTTAATGTCGATTGAATTTATGTTAGAAGATTAGAAAGTGAGGGAAATAAATATGGATACAAGTTTTATTACTAGTTATTTTGTACCTGTTGTAATGGCAGGTTGTTTAGCAACAGGGTATGTTGTAAAAAAATGGATTAAGGATGTAGATAACAAATACATTCCAACAATCGTATTTATTTTAGGTGCAGTTTTAAATTGTATCGTTATGAAAGATGTTACTGTTGAAACATTAGTGGGTGGAGCTATTTGTGGTTTGGCATCAACTGGACTTCATCAAGCTTTTACACGCTTGATTGAAAATAAAGAAAATTAGAGGTGCGTTATGCAAGAAATTTTAATGCAAACATACACTATTGCTTTACCTATTGTATTAGGTTATATCGTATGGTTATTACAAAATCAAAAGAAGTCACGTGATGCAAATTCACGTGGGACTATGCTTCTTTTAAGAGTACAGTTAATTGAATATCATTCTAAGTATACAAAAAGAGGGAACATCCCAAGCTATGCATATGAAAACTTCAATGAAATGTATGGCGCTTATCATGATTTAGGTGGTAATGGGATGGTAACTCACATGAAAGAAGAAATAGATCAGTTACATTTTAATAAGAATGAAGAGAGCGAATAGCTCTCTTTTATTATGAATAACAACCAAAAATTGCAAAAAATGGTTGTTAAACGGAATTGAAACGGTAGAAAAATGGAATTAGTGAACAAAGGAGATTGTAAAAATGAAATTTAAAAGAGCTTTTGAATTAATGAAAAATGGAGCAAAAATTAAGCTTCCTTCGTGGGGTGGTTATTGGTATTGGGATGATGAAAAGAAAACAGTAATCATGCATACAAAAGATGGAAAAGAAATGGATATTAGAGAAACTGAAAGAGTAGAATATACAACTCTTAATATTCTTAGTGAAGATTGGGTTGCTGCTGATAAAGAAAATTGTCCTCAACTTGGTGGTACTGCAACTTTTGGATTTGACGAGGCTATCAAATATCTAAAAAGAGGAATGAAACTTGCTAGAAAAGGTTGGAATGGCAAAGAGCAATATATTGAACTTGCTACAAATGTATCATTCAAAACACCTAGTGATGAAGTTATTAATGTAGATCATATTGATATGGGAAACAAAGCCATCGCTTTTCATGGAACAAGTGGTATTCAATTAGGATGGTTAGCAAGTCAAAGTGATATGTTATCAGAAGATTGGATTTTTGTGGAATAGGAGGAGTAAACGATGATTAGAGTATTTATTAGTCAACCAATGAGAGACAAAACAAATGAACAAATTAAAACAGAAAGAAAAAGAGCCCTAGATGAAATTAAAGCTTTATATCCTAATGAGGAAATTGAAGAAATTCAATCTTTCTTTGAAGATGTACCGCACGATGCAACACCTCTTTGGTATTTAGGAGAAAGTATCAAATTATTAGGTCAAGCGGACTTTGCTTATTTTTGTAAGGAATGGGACAAATATAGAGGCTGTATTGCTGAAAATACTATTTGCAATTTATATGAAATCCCACATATTGAAGAACACGTTAAAGAAAATTAGGGAGGAAATAAAAAATGAAAATTAATGTACATGCAGGACATAATAGTATTGTTCCTGGAGCAGTCAGTATTTTAAACGAAGTTACAGAAGATAGAAAAGTAAAAAATAAAGTAATTGAATTATTACGTAATGCAGGACATACAGTATATGATTGTACTGATGATGTTGCTAAAACCAAAAGCCAAAATTTAGCAAATATCGTTTCTAAATGTAATGCACATGCAGTTGATCTAGACGTATCAATTCATTTGAATTCAGCTAGAAATGATTTAGTTGGAGACGGTAAAACTGGTGGTGTTGAAGTATGGGTTTACTCAAATGCAAGCAAAGCTAAAGCATTTGCTGATAAAATTTGTGAAAAAGTATCATCACAATTAGGAATGACAAACAGAGGTACTAAGTACTGTGGTAAAAGTTTATATGTAATTAGAAAAACTAATTCGCCTGCCTTATTAGTAGAATGTTGTTTTGTTGATGATAGAGATGATGCTAACAAATGGAATGCAGATGCATGTGCTAAAGCTATTGTAGAGGGTATTACAGGTCAAGTTGCTTCAGTTCAACCAACACAAACTAAACCAACATCGCAACCATCAACACCAAAACCTGCAGGTAAAGCAACAGGAACATATGAAGTTACTGCTAGTGACTTAAGTGTAAGAACAGGTCCTGGAACTGGTTATCGTAGAAAAAGACATGATGAATTAACTGAAGATGGAAAAAAACATGATAAAGATAAGGATGGATGTCTTGAAAGAGGAACAAGAGTAACTGTCTATGAATGGCAAAATGGATGGGCAAGAACACCTAGCGGATGGGTGTCAGGTGACTATTTAAAAAAAGTTTAATTTGATATATTGAATATTTTACATTTGACCTGCTTATAATGGCAGGTCTTTTTTTTATTTTGATGTATTTTTAATATAATATGACATATAAATAAAATAGAGTAATATAAAATGTTATAAAGGAGTTTAAAAGGTTTCTAAACAAGAAAATTATTGCTAACTTGTGAATAACCAATGTATAATACTTATGAAAAGTAAAGAAATGTGAATAATTTGTGCTTTTTTTGTGAATAAGGGGTTTTTAGAATGGAAAAAGAATATGATGTTTTAGATATAGCTAGATATATAATTAATAAATGTAATGAAAAAGGAATTATTATTTCTAACTTAAAATTACAAAAGTTATTATATTTTGTTCAAGGATATACTTTTGCTTTCGATGGACATAGATGTTTTTCTAATGCAATACAAGCGTGGGATTATGGTCCAGTATGTCCGGATGCTTATCATGAATTTCAAAAATATGGTGCTATGAATATTCCACCTATAAATGAATATATAGAGATTTCATTTGATGACCATGATAACATATCTTGGGACAGTATACCTTATGATCCTTATTTGATAGATTTTGATACTAGAGAAACAATCGATGCAGTCATTGATAATTTTGCGCCACTTAGTGCAACCGAATTGGTAGATATATCACATAACCAATTGCCTTGGAAGAAAACTTATTTTTCACATCCTTCCGAAAGAAATGTAATTATTGATGAGCAATTAATAAAAAAATATTTTATAAAATTAGTAAATGGTTAATATATGGATAAGAATAAAAAAATAAAAAATAATTTTTATAGAAAATCACATGAAAATAATTTTTATGAACGCGCTGAGTCTGAATTAAATAACATAATTCAACTGTTAATTCTCAATCAAATTAGCTTTGATGAAAAAATGTTTCTCAATCAACTAAACGAATATCTAAATAAATATCATAGAATTTTATATTCTTGTTTTTCACATAAGGTTTTTGAGTGGTCAAAAGATAAGGATAACAACTATACAGGAAATGCTATTGTTAATTTACAATCGATGGTTGATAAAATTAATATAGAAGAAATTACAAAGAATGATGAAATTATTTTTAAAATATTTGACCACATGCAATTAGCAATTCATCAAGTTGAAATGATGGAATTGAATGATGATAAAATTAATCCATATCTAAATAAAGCACTTAAAGAAGTTGACAATAAAATCAAGATTCAAGCAAGGTATGTTAGCAATATGAAAAATTCTGTAAAAAAAGATATCGAAACACAAAAAGATTCTCTATTATCTCAAATGATTGCAATTGTGGCTATTTTCGTTGGTATTTCATTTGTTATGTTTGGTGGAATGTCATTAATTAATGATTTGTTTACTCATATCGATGGTCAACCTGTGCCATTGGTTGAATTGATTTGTTTAGGATGCTTAATTGGAATTGTAATGATTATTGTCATGTATTGCTTTATTATGTTTATTTTAAGTGTTACTAGAAATAGAATGTTACGTGCTAAGAAAATATTTTTTAGAATTGTACAAAAAAGCTGTACTATTCTTGGACTTGTTTCATGCATAATGTTTATCATTTGGTGTTGCCAAACATTTTTAAAATAAAAGAGCTGGTATTCAATCTAAATATTTAGATTTGCCAACCTCTTTTTTTATTTATTCTGCAATTGAAATATTTTCAGCGCTTTTTGAAGAGTTGTTTCTATGTAATGATAATTATTTGTATCAAATTCAGTACTGTATTTATCCAAAATTTCTACTGTAGTAAAATAAGCAACATCATCTTCTACTTCGTAAAAAACTCTACATTCTCTTTCCTTATTATATATAGCAATCAAATCTTTTAAATCTTCAACAACATCATCACATTCATATCTTTTATTCATGTTTTGAACGATAAATGATGAATCAATATATCTTTTAACATATTTTTGTGCATTTTTAAGTGTCATAATCAATCACTCTCTAACATATAAATTTATTCAATGCTTCAATGTCCTCATTAATCATGGTATCTTGCATTGTTAAAATGTCTAATGTTTGTTGTAATGTTGTTGAAATGTATTTTTCATGAATAGGAAAAGCATCACACATGGCTATGTCAAAATCAGGAAAGATGATAATATTGTTTACTTCTACTGGATAAAGATACACAGGGGCATCCTTATCATAATACTCAATCATATGAATACAATCCTCAATTAAATCTTCACTAGGGAATGTTGCAAATTCCATCAGTCTTTTATTAAAAGAAGGATCGATATGCTTCCTTATATAATTATATGCATTGTTCAGAGCCATTTTATTTCTCCTTTATTTAAGATATTATATATAATAATAAGAATAAGTGATAAATTAAAGCTTAAACGCTTGATTGGTTGATTTAAATGCATGAATGAACTCCGCACAAAAGAAAAAGTACGGAATTACGCAATTACTCCGCACTTTTAGAATAAAACGATATGAAACACTATGAAACACTATAAAATGTTGTGTATGAATAGAAAACGGAATTTCTAAATTAATAAAAGATAATTTGAAAAAGCATGAAACAGTATGTGAATATCGACACGATACGAGATTGAGCATGGAGAACTACCAACAAGCATGTCACAATTAACTTCTGGCAGTCATCCTTATTTAAAAGAAAAGCAAGCTGTTTGTCCTTCTGGACTTGCAATTCAAATTAATGACGGGGAAGCTTATGTTTCAAAATAAAGGATTCACTATGATAGAAATGTTGTTTGTGTTATCTATTATTATTTCAATAACATTACTTACCATTCCATACTATTTTACACATCAAAATAATTCCAATTTTGAAAATGTCCAAAAACAAGTAGGAATGATGATTGATCAAGCTAAACAAGAATCATTAATTTCTCATCAAAAAATTGATTTATGTTTTACCAAAAAGGAAGTTTATTATTTAAAAGATGAACAAAAGATTAGTTTTCAACTTCCTGATAAGTTCTATTTTGATAAAATTAAAGAGGTTTATTTTAATAAAAATGGTAATATCAATCAGGCAAATCATATTGTTTTGGCTAATAATCAAAAAAAGATAAAAATTGTTTTTCATTTAGGAAGTGGTGAATATGAATTCCAATCGTAAAGGATTTACTTTAATTGAAAGCTTGTTTGCTTTTAGCGTTTTCATTTCTGTTATTGTTTTACTTGTTTCGTTATATACATTAAATGGAAAAACAATGCTAAGAATTGAAAAGGAATATCAAGAATATATTTCTATCCAGAGTAATCAAGAACAAAAATTAAATTTAGAAGAAGGAGTTGAACAATGTCTAAAAGAGGTTTTACATTAATAGAAGTTTTATTAAGTCTTTTAATTACGTCTTTGATTGTCATTAATTGCTCACTTCTTTATAAAACTCTTTATTTTTCTAATTATGGAAATAAAATAGATGCACGTTTAGAAAATGGAGTAGCTACGTTATCAAAAGAATTAATAACGGCGCATTCTATAGAATATGGAAATAGGTTAACTTTTAAAAATGAAAAAGACGAACAATGCCAGGTTATCTTACAAAATGATCGTTTAGTTTTAACACCAGGACATAACATTTTATGTAATGCAATCGATGAAGTACGATTTGAAGGAGGAGATAATTTGATTCGAATGGAGATTAAAAGAAATGACATTTGGTCTTGTTATATTATAGGAAGTGATTATGAAATTAAAAACGAATAATGGCTCTGCCTTACAAATAACTCTTGTTTTGCTTTTGATTCTATCTTTAAATATTTTTTCTTTATGCCAAATAACAATTCTAAATAGTCGCAGTTTTAAGGGATTAAAAGAAGTGAACGAAACACGACTTATTGAAAATATATTATTAGCGAATTATAAATATGAAAATAAAAATAGTATTTTATTAAGCAATTATTTAACTATTGACGCCTATGCCATTAGTTATACTGTAGATGACATGGGAAATTATTTTTATATTGAAACAACGATAGAAAAAGAAAATAAAAAACATCTATTCCATGTTGAATTAAATAAAGAAAAGAATATTATTCAAAAAATAGAAGAAATTAACTAGAAAAAATATTCCATTCATAATAATTATTTGTTATAATCATCGAGAGTATTAATAAAAAGGAGATTATTATGATTAACGTTAGTGATTTAAAACCTGGTGTAACTTTCCAATTAGATGGAAATTTATATGTCGTGTTAGATTATTCTCACAATAAAACTGCTAGAGCTGCAGCAAATATTAAAGTTAAAATGAAAAATTTACGTACAGGATCAACTACTGAATTAACTTTCGGTGGGAATGATAAAGTAAAAAGAGCTCAAATCGATAAAAAAGAAATGCAATACTTATATAATACAGGAGATGCATTTGTATTTATGGATGGTGAAACATACGAACAAATTGAAATTCCTGCAGAAAACTTAGAATGGGAAAAGAATTTCTTAAAAGAAAGCGCAACTGCTACAATTCGTAGTTTTGAAGGTGAAGTATTAGGTGTTCAATTGCCTGATAAAGTTACTTTACAAATTACAGAAGCTGAAGCAGCAGTTAAAGGAGATACTGCAACTGGAGCTACTAAAAATGCTGTTTTGGAAACTGGTTTCCAAATTAAAGTTCCTTTATTTATTGACGAAGGAGAAATGGTTGTTATTTCAACTGCTGAAGGAAAATATTCAGGTAGAGCTTAAACACTAGATTATTCTAGTGTTTTTTCATATAAAAAAAATTTCTTCATATAAATGATAGTGAGGGGATTTATATGAATAAACAGGCTATTACTTTTTTATCACTTTTTACACTTATTCTTGTTTTATCAGTTTATTATTTAGTTGTTCCACCTATTGATCAACAAGCAAATGTTCAAACAAAACAACTTAGTAAAATAGAAGTTCTTCAAAATCAATTGAATGAAAATCATGAAAATACACTTGCTGAAAATAATGATGTAATTGCATCGGCTAAATCATCAAAAAAACAAATACAAGAGGCATTGACATCTATTGAAAAAACAAATTCAGATATTGAAACTGAAAATACAATATGTAAATTATTAAAAGAAAAAGGGTATAAAGAATGTTTTGTAGAACTTGATGATACTCATTTGAAAGTTGTTATCAAATTAAAAGAAGCAACTTCAAAAGATGCAAATCGCGTCATTAAATGTATTCAAGGGAAATATAATAATAAATTTGATATTGAAGTAAAGTTTGTAGAAGACTAAACTTGAATAATTGGACAATTTTATATAAAATATAGGTATAGTTAAAGAAGGAGTAATCATATGGAATATTATGTTGTAGAAAAGAAAAATAATTTAGGTGAACAATACATTGAATTATCTGTTTTTCAATCTATTACAACTCATGAAATGAGTAAAATAGAAGGTGTTGATTTTGATGGTGGAAAAGGTGCCGTTAATGTTGAAATTAATGATCATAATCAAGTTGTTATTGATTTAAATATTTGTATTGATTATGGTTTAAATGTTGGAAAAGTTGTTACCCAAATTCAAAGTGAAATTGTTAATGCTATTGATCGATATATTGGTTTTAGAAATGTAAAAGTTAACATTAATGTTAATAAGATTAAATTTTAGGAATTGTTTAAACGATTCCTTTTTATTTGTTTAAATTGCCTCAAATATATGATAAAATAGTAATATATTTTTGGAAGGAAATGTTTTATGGAAAAAGTAAGAAAAAAATTAATTAGAGAAAAAGCAGTTATTGCTGTTTATCAATATTTATTAACAAATGCAACAGATGAAGAAATTGAAAATTATTTGAATAATTATTATAAACCTAGAATGGAAGATAGAGAAGTGGCTTTATGCAAAACACTTGTATTTAATACAATTTCTCGTATTGATGAATACAAGCCTCTTATTCAAAAACATTTGAAAAAAGGATGGACATTAGAAAGACTTTCTTTAATGGAAAAGGCAATTCTTTATGTTTCTATTTATGAACTTAATGATTATTCAAAAGAAATTGTTGTTAATCAAGCAGTTGAACTTGCTAAAAAATACTGTGATGAGGATACTTATAAATTTATCAATGGAGTTTTAGCATCTATTGACTAAAAAATATTTAACGGTTTCTGCGTTAAACAACTATTTAAAAAGAAAAGTAGATATAGATTCTCAATTACAGATTATTTATATAAAAGGTGAGATTTCAAACCTAAAAAGAAATATTAATTCTGGTCATTTATATTTTACACTAAAAGATGAAAAATCAAATATAAGTGCTATCATGTATAAAGGTTTTGCAAATCAATTAACATTTGATTTAAAAAATGGAGATCATGTCTTAATAGAGGCTAGTGTTTCTGTTTATGCAGTAACTGGCTATAATCAACTTATTGTAAGAACAATTGAACCTGACGGTATTGGTGTTTTGTATTTACAATTTGAAGCTTTGAAAAAAAAGTTGTATCAAGAAGGATTATTTGATTCAAAATATAAAAAAGATATTCCTTTATACCCAGGGAAAATTGCTGTACTTTCGGCTTATCCAAGTGCTGCTTTAATGGATGTTATGCAAACAATCAAATCAAGATTTCCGATTTGTCGAGTTATCATTTTTCCAATACCAGTTCAAGGAAAAGATGCCTATCTTTATATTGTTAAAACGTTAAAATATGTAGATCAATTAAAATTTAACACGATTATTCTAGCAAGAGGTGGAGGTTCGTTAGAACATTTATGGAACTTTAATGAAGAAACACTTGCAAGAACAATTTTTGAGTTGAAAACACCAATTATTACAGGTGTTGGACATGAAACTGATTTTACAATTTGTGATTATGTCAGTGATTTTCGTGCTTTGACACCTACTGCAGCAGCTATCAAAGCGACACCTAATTTATTAGAAATGCAAGATAATTTAATGCAGCTAACAAATTTATTGAAAACAAATATGAAATACAAAATTGAATCATCAAAAAAAGAATTAATTCGTTATGAAAATTATTATTTATTTAATAATCCTGAAAAAATTTATGGTGATTCAGCGCAATATTTAAATCATCTTCAAGAAAGATTAATTAATGAAATGAAAAATAGATTACAAACTTCTAAAACAAAGCAAAAAGAATTAAGTCTTGTTTTAAGTTCTCGTAATGAAATCTTTATAAATGAATATAATCAACATATTGCTGCACAAGTGAATTTATTAAAAATGAATATGGAACATAAAATCAAATACAGTAAAACTGATTTTATGTCTTTAGTTTCAAAATTAAATGCTTTAAGTCCACTTCATACTTTGGAAAGAGGCTATGCTATTGTCAGTAAAAATGATAAAAATATTTCATCAGTAGATGATGTTTCTAATCAAGATAAAATATCAATTCTTTTTAAAGATGGCTATGTAAATGCAATAGTGCATAAGGAGTGATAAAATGGAAAATATGACATTTGAACAAGCGCTAAATCGATTAGAAGAAATTGTTCAATTATTAGAAAAAGATACAACGTCTTTAGATCAAAGTGTTGATCTATTTCAAGAAGGAATTCAACTTTCTAATTATTGTTCAAAAAAAATAAATAATGTTGAAGATAAAGTCGCAAAAATTCTTTTAAATGGAAAAATTGAAGACTTTGATGTAGGTGAACAACATGAATAATATTGTAAATGAAATTAATCAAAGATTAAAAACAATTTTAAATGATTATCCAAAGAGTAAAGTAAAAGAAGCTATGCTTTATTCTTTACAAGCTGGGGGAAAAAGAATTAGACCTTTTATTGTTTTGCAAGTCATTAGAGCTTATAATCAAAATTATCATGATTATATAGATATCGCATGTGCTTTAGAAATGATCCATACATATTCTTTGATTCATGACGATTTGCCAGGAATGGATAATGATGATTTAAGGAGAGGAAAACCAACATGTCACAAACAATTTGGCGAAGCAACAGCCATTTTAGCTGGTGATGGTTTGTTAAGTGAAGCGGTAAATATTATTATAAAAACATCTTTGGCTAGTGATTTAAAAATTGCCTTGATTTCTTGTCTTTATCAAGCAAGTGGTATTTCAGGAATGATTTATGGACAAGAATTAGATATTGAAAATGAAAATAAGAAATTATCTATTGATAAGCTCAATACTATTCATCATTATAAAACAGGCAAATTGTTATCATGTGCTTTTCAACTTGGTGGATTGATTGCAAGTTCTCAAGATGTAAAAGTTTTGAAAGAAATTGGATATAAAGTGGGACTTGCATTTCAAATTCAAGATGATATTTTAGATGTGATTTCTGATAGTAAAACTTTAGGAAAACCTGTTGGCAGTGATGCAAGTAATCATAAAGAAACGTATACGACTTTAATAGGTGTTGAAGCTTCACAAAAAGAAGTAGATAAATTGTTTAAAGAAGCAATCGAGCTTGTTTATTCTTTATCAATTAATCATGGCTTAATTATTGAAATTATTGAGCTTTTATGGAAAAGAGTGAGTTAAATGGATTTAAATAAAATAAAAGATCCAAGTTTTTTAATGGAAATGAATATAGATGAATTAAATGAATTGGCATATGAAATTCGTCAATTTATTATTCAATCTGTTTCAAAAACAGGGGGGCATTTGTCAAGTAACTTAGGAATTGTTGAGTTGACAATTGCGTTACACTATGTTTTTAATTCACCAAAAGATAAGATTTTTTTTGATGTTGGACATCAAAGTTATGTTCATAAAATCTTAACGGGAAGGGCAAAGCAATTTCCAACATTACGTCAGTTTAATGGCTTATCGGGGTTTCAAAAACGGTGTGAAAGCAAACATGATGTTTGGGAAGCTGGACATTCTTCTACTGCACTTTCAGCTGCGGTTGCTATGGCGATTGCGAGAGATTTAAATCATGAACATTTTGATGTTATACCTGTTATTGGTGATGGGGCTGTTGTTGGTGGTGAATCTTTAGAAGCATTGAACCATTTAGGATCAACACAAAATAAAGTGATTTTAATTTTAAATGATAACCAAATGTCTATTTCTAAAAGTACGGGTGCGATGAATAACTTTCTCAATAATATACGTATTTCTAATACTTATAATCGTATGAAAGATGATTATCGTACAATGTTACAAAAGGGTAAACTTGGTGAAGGTGTTTATAAAGCAACAAAATATTTGAAAGATTTTGTAAAACATGGTTTTTTAGATGATACCATTTTTGAAGATTTTGGTATGGATTATTTAGGTCCTATTGATGGACATAATATAGAAGAACTTATTCGTGTCTTAAATATCGCAAAAACAAATAAAAAAAGTGTTGTTGTGCACGTTGTTACAGAAAAAGGAAAAGGTTATTCTTATGCAGAAAATGATAAAGAAGGAAAATGGCACGGAACACCACCTTTTAATGTAAAAACTGGAAATGTTCTAACATCTACAAATAAAAAATCTTGGTCATCTATTGTTTCTGATCAAGTATTTCAATGGATGAAAATTGATAAGGATGTTACCGCTATTACACCTGCTATGATGAAAGGATCAGCAATGGATAATCTTTTTAAAGTTTTTCCTGAACGTTGTTTTGATGTAGGAATTGCTGAGGAACACGCCATGACTTTTGCTGCAGGATTGTCAATATCTAAGAAAAAACCTTTTATTTCTGTTTATTCATCTTTTATTCAAAGAGCTTATGATCAAATTAATCATGATATTGCCCGTATGAAATTACCTTGTTTATGTAGTATTGATCGTGCCGGAATTGTTGGTGAAGATGGACCAACACATCATGGTGTTTTTGATATTGGCTTTTTAACACCAATACCTAATATTGTCTATTTTGCACCTAAAGATGCTAAAGAATTAAGAACATACGTTAATACATGTTTCACTAATTTTAATAAACCTTATTTTTTACGTATTCCAAGGGGCAGTATAGATGACCATCCAGTTGATTATCATGTTACTTTGAAAATTGGAACGTGGACAATAGAATGTCGTGAAGAAAATTATGAACTAACGATTATTTGTTATGGTGAAAATGTAATGAGAGTTAAAAATATGATTGAAGAAAACCATTTACCTATTCGCTTAATTAATGCAAGATTTATTAAACCAATAGATTATAGTATGGTACATACGATTTTTAAAAATGATGAGAAACCAATTATTGTTTATGAAACTGTTTTAAAAACGGGTTCTTTAGGCTCTATATTACTTACATATTGTAATGAAAATCGAATTTTAAGAAGTTTTGAACATATTGCTATTCAAGATCATTTTTCAAAACAAGGGACAGTTAATGAAATTTTAGAAGATGAACATGTGGATATTAAATCGTTATTATTAAAATGTGAGGAATTACTTAATGGAAAAAAAGAGAATTGATTTATTGTTAGTTGAACAAGGTTTTTTCGATTCAAGAGAAAAGGCTAAACGTGCTATCATGGCAGGAATTGTTCATAATGATCATGAAATAATTGATAAGCCCGGAACAAAAGTTCCAGTTGATATGGAATTGTTTGTAAAAGGATCTGTGATGCCTTATGTCTCTCGAGGTGGTTTAAAACTTGAAAAAGCCCTTAAATATTTTGATATAACAATGACAGATCGTGTTATGGTTGATATTGGATCTTCAACAGGTGGTTTTACAGATTGTGCTTTACAAAACAAAGCGAAACGTGTATACGCTGTTGATGTAGGTACGAACCAACTTGTTTGGAAATTAAGAAACGATCCACGTGTTGTTGTTAAAGAAAAAACAAATTTTAGACATGCAACAATTGATTTGTTTGAATATGAACTTCCAAATATTGCAACAATTGATGTATCTTTTATTTCATTAAAACTTATTTTTGAACCTTTAAAAGATATTTTAAATGATGGGGACGATATTGTTGCGTTAATCAAGCCACAATTTGAAGCAGGTCGAGAAGATGTCGGAAAAAAAGGAATTGTTAAGGATGCTAAAATACATCAAAGAGTCATTGAAAATGTGATTTCTTATGCAAATGAATGTCATTTTAGTATTCAAAATTTAACGTATTCACCAATTACTGGTGGAGAAGGAAATATTGAATTCTTAGCACATTTTAAAGTAGGAGGAACAAATTCTTTACTTCAAATAGAACAAGTCGTACAAGAAGCACATGATTGTTTTAAAGGATAATGGAGGTGTAATTTATGCTTGAAAGTTTGTACATCGAAAATTTTGCAATTATTAACCAAGTTCAAATCGATTTTTATTCAGGAATGACTGTATTAACTGGTGAAACTGGTGCCGGGAAATCAATTATTATTGATGCCATTGGACAACTTTTAGGCCAAAGAACACAACCAAATTTCGTTAAAGAAAATCGAGATTATGCCTATATTGAAGGTGTGTTTACTTCTAATGAAAAAATAAATACACTTCTAGATGAAATGCATATACCAAGTGATACGCAACTTATTGTTTCTAAAAAGATTACCAAGGATGGGAAATCAAGCATTAAAATTAACTATCGTTCAACAACCCAAATGTTATTGAAAACAGTTATGTCAAATCTTGTGGATATTCATTCACAATTTGAAACACACCAATTATTTAAACAATCTTATCATTTGCAAGTTTTAGATGATTATTGTGGAAAAAAATTAAGTATTTTAAAAGAAAAATATTTTAATAATTTTAATCAATACAAAAAGCTAGAAAAAGAGTATAAACAGCTAAAAAATGAAGAATTATCAGATGAACAATATGATTTTTATCTTGCACAAAGAGATGAAATCGATGAACTTCATTTAGATGATTTTGATGAAGAAGAATTTATTAAAGAAAGAAATGAATTAAATAATTTTGAAAAAAATGCCAAGCATATTTCACAGTATAAAAATATTATGGATTCTTCTAAAGGAATGATGTCTTTATTTAAAGATGGATTAAATGAACTTTCATCAATAGATAGTTCTAAAATACAAGATCTTCATGATCAATTATATGACGCTTATTATTCTATTGAAGGAATTAATGATGAAATCTATGATTATCTTCAATTATCAAACTTTAGTGAAGAACGATATAATGAAGTTCAAGATACTTATTTTAAACTTAATAAATTAAAACGTAAATATGGAGCAAGTATAGAAAATATATTAGATTTTAGAGCTGAACTTGATAAAAAAATACAATATTTTGAAAACAGAGAGAGTGTTATTTCAACTCTTGAAAGCAAACTTAAAACTAATCAAGAAAATGCATTTAAAATTGCTTTAGATATTTCAAAATTACGTCAAGAAAATGCTCTTATATTAGAAAATAACGTAAAAGAGATCTTAAAAGATCTTTATTTACCTCAGGTTGATTTTAAATTTCAATTTGAAAAAACAAATTTAACAGAAAACGGTATGGATTCTGTTTGTATTGTTGTTTCTACAAATGCAGGGCAAGTTGCTAAACCGTTACAAAAAATTGCTTCAGGAGGAGAATTATCACGTATTATGCTTGCTATTAAAACAGCATGTCAGCATGATGAAAATAATACAATTATATTTGATGAAGCTGATACTGGTGTAAGTGGTAAAGTTGCTGAAAGCATTGGAAAAATCATGAAAGAAATATCAAAAAATCAACAAGTAATTTGTATTACACATTTAGCCCAGGTTGCTTGTTTTGCTAATCATCATCTTCAAATAAGTAAGCAATTAGAAATCAATGATACAAATGTAAAAATCACTGTTTTAAGTGATGAAGACAGTATTATCGAACTTGCTAAAATGATTTCTGGTAAAGAAATTACTGAACAATCCATTGCTCATGCAAAACAACTTAAAAAAAATAATGTATAACAAAAAGCATAAATGCCAAACTCAAATGTAGTCTATTGACTACAGGAGGTATCTATGCTTTTTAAAAAGCTTACAGTTTTCCTCGTTATATGTTTATTATCCATAATGTGTATCACTCAAATTTATGGTCTTGATGTGATGATTGGTGGAGAATCAATAGGTATTGTTTTAAATTATGACGCTATTTGTATCACAGGCTTTTATGATATTGAAGTAAATCAACAAATAATTGATCCATCTCGTTATTTTAAAATTAATGATTTAATCATCGAAGTAGAAAATCAAAAAGTAACATCAATTGAAGAACTCACAAATAGCATAAAAGCACTTTCAACAAATACAGTTCATTTTATAGTTGAAAGAGAAGGTAAACAAATGCCAATTCAAATGGATATCTATAAAAAAGGGGATGAATTTAGTACGGGTCTCTATGTTAAAGATAGTACAAAAGGAATTGGTACAGTTACTTACTATCGAATGGATACAAATGAATTTGCGAGTTTAGGGCATAGTTTAAATGATAATGAAAATATTATTGAACAAGGTAATGTTTATGAAGCACCTATTAGTTCTATTAAAAAAAGTTCAAATTTAGAAATTGGACAAAAAATTGGAAATATTCAAAATTCGAGTCTTGGAAAAATTGAAAAAAATAATGATTATGGTGTCTTTGGAACAGTAGGCTCTTTACCTAAAAATAATGTATATCAAACAGCATCACAAGAAGAAATAAAAACAGGAGATGCTTATTTTTTAACAGTTTTAAAAAATAATGAGATTAAAAAGTGTAAAATACGTATTGATCAAATTATAAAACAAGATCAACCAGCTGAAAAAGGCATTCATTTTACACTTATTGATCAAGATGTTATTGATTTAACCAATGGAATAGTTCAAGGAATGAGTGGCTCACCAATTATACAAAATAATAAATTAATTGGTTGTATAACACATGCAAGTTCACAGAATAATTTGCAAGGATATGGAATGTTTATCCAATGGATGATAGATAATTCGTAAAAAGAGATGTTTTTATCATCTCTTTTTTACGAAATTCGACATTTATAATGCATATTTTAAAAAATATGTAGATATTTTTAGTATTTTACTAAAAATAAATATGTAAATTAATAAAAGCTTAAAAATTTTTTTATAAAAACTAAACATAAATTGTAATAATTTATATAATAAGCGTGTTGGTAGGTGAATAGGGAGGTAATCATGAATAAAAGTAGAATTTATATTATTGAAGAAAATCGTGAGTTGTTAGAAAAAATTACAAAGCAAATAAATAAAGTACAAAATTACCAAATTATTGGAACTGCAACTCATGCCGTCGATGCTATTACTTTTTTTGAAACAAACAAATGTGATTTAGTAATCGTCGATTTAATGCTATCGGATATTGATGGTATTGGCGTTCTTGAAAAAGTGAATGAAGTTAATAAAGATGCTTTTCAACACGCAATATGCCTTACAAGTTTCACAAGCCCTTTAATAAGTAGTACTCTTGAAAAATTAAACGTGAGCTACTGCTTTAAAATACCTGTCGACTTTGATTACTTTATGGATGTTTTAAAAAAGGTTTTAAATAATAAAGCAGTACTAGAAGTTGACAAGAAAAACGAAGATGAAAAAATTCAAAAGATCAAAATTGAAAATGAGATTACAGAGATATTACATGAAGTTGGTATTCCTGCCCATATCAAAGGATATATGTATTTAAGAAGTGCAATCATGACAACTTATTATAATATTGATATATTAGGACAAGTTACAAAAGTGCTCTATCCTGAAATAGCAAGAAGTTATAATACCACTTCATCACGCGTTGAACGTGCAATCAGACATGCTATTGAAGTTGCTTGGAACCGAGGTAATACTGAAGCCATTGATGATATTTTTGGTTATACAGTATCTGCTTCTAAATCAAAGCCAACAAATTCTGAATTTATTGCAATGATTGCTGATAAACTTCGTTTAGCACATAAAACAGCGTTAGCACATAAAGAACGTTATTTTTAATCATAAATATGTTACAATATGCATAAGAGGTGATTAAATGCAAATTATATTTCATATTGATTTAAATGCCTTTTATGCAAGTGCTGAAGTTTCTGTTGATCCAACATTGGAAGGGAAACCACTTGTTATATCTGGAAATAGTCGAAGAGCGATTGTTTCCACAGCCTCTTATGAGGCAAGAAAATATGGTATTCATTCAGCTATGCCATTATTTCAAGCAAAACAGCTTTGCAAAAATTTAGTTATAAAGCCTGTTAATTTTACTTTGTACAGAAATTTATCGCAAAGCTTTTTTGAAATTATACGAAGTTATAGTCCTATTTTAGAAGTTGCCAGTATTGATGAATGTTATGTTGATTTTTCTGATTATTTTTCAAAACATCCAAGTAATCCTGTTTTACTAGCAAAACAAATTCAAAATGAAATCTATGAACAGTTAAAACTTAAATGTTCTATTGGAATTGCTCCAAATAAATTTATGGCCAAAATGGCTAGCGATATGAAAAAGCCTATGGGAATTACTGTTTTAAATCGACACAATTATAAAGAATTAATGTGGCCTCTTGATATTTCAGATATGTTTGGGGTTGGTAAAAAAACAGCACCTCGATTAAAAGAAGTTGGCATTTTAACGATTGGGGATGTTGCTAATTATGATAATTACAATAAACTAAGGCAAATTATTGGTAAAAATGCTTTATTGCTTTATAGAAAAGCTAATGGAATTGATACAAGTAAAGTAAACTATCAAAAAGGTGAATTAAAATCCGTAGGACATTCAACCACTCTACAATTTGATACAGCAGATGTTGTTGTATTAAATGACACATTAAAAGAATTAACAATGAAAGTTTCTAAAAGAGCAAAAGATAAGAATCTTATTTCAAACTCTATAGGCATAACACTCAAATATTCAAGATTTGAAACAGTATCAAGACAAACACTCATTAACGATTATACCAATGAGTATGAAGCCATTATTTCCACAGTTAAATACTTGTTTGATAATAACTTTGATGGTCGTCCTGTTCGTTTATTAGGTGTTTCATTGAATAATACGATCAATCAAACAAAATATTTAAAACAAATGAATTTATTTGAAGATATTAAACATAAATCTTCAAATAATCATATTGAAGATTTTATCAAAAATGTAAATCATAAAAGCAACTATAAATTGATGACAGCAGCTCAGCTATTAAATAAAAAAGAATAACTCACTTTAGATATCATATATTTCAGTAGGGAGGAATTATATGATATCTTTTTTCTTTCGTAAAAATAGATTATATTTACATCAATACTTATGCATTAATGTTGTCTATTCCATTTTTTTTCTATGTGTTTTTTTTATGACACGAAAAAACATAAACATTTCTCATCTTTTTTATACATTGATTTATGCAAAAGCCGTTCCTATTAATTCTTATTTACTTTGTACCTCTGTGTACATAGTTGTTGTTTTTCTTTCTGCAACCAGTTTTATAGGTGCACCCATCATTTCACTTTCATTAATCTATCGTATAAGTTGTATTATTTTTTCTTTAAAAAGTATAAATTTTTCATCTCAGACGTTTTACAGTATAATAACTGTCATTATTCCTCAAATTATTTTAGAACTTCTAATAAGCTATATTTTATCGTATATGGGAACATATTTATCTTTACAGTCATTTAAGCTTACTTTTATTCAAAAAGATAACTTCAGATTAAAATTCTTAATAAATTATATGCTCAACTATTTAATAATTGTTGTTTTATGTATATTTTTATCATGTTTCATAAAAATATATATTTTATAATTTTATTAAAACAATTCAACATGTTATAATACGTTTGGTGATTAAATGAAAAATAAAGATGCTCTTTTAGAATTTAAACAATATTTGATTGTAGAAAAAAATGCAAGTGAACGTACAATAGAAAACTATATAAGAGATGTACATGCTTTTTTTAATTATGTAGAAGCAAATCATCAAATTGTTCAGATTGATGATATTCACAAAGAACATATCCGCTTTTATTTAAAAACATTGTCTCATTTATCTGCATCAACCGTCTCAAGAAAAATGGTTTCATTAAGATCATTTTATAAATATCTATTAAAAGAAGAAATTATTGAACGTAACCCTATGGAATCTTTTGATTTACCAAAATCTCAAAAAAAGCTCCCAACAGTGCTTAGCAAACAAGAAGTAAACATACTTTTAAATAGTATAGAAATGAATGATTTTATTTCCGCAAGAAATAGAGCAATGCTTGAATTGCTTTATGCAACAGGAATACGTGTATCAGAACTTGTTTCATTAACAATCTATCAATTGAATTTAAAAATGAAATACTTAAATGTTATTGGAAAAGGTGACAAAGAAAGACTTATTCCTTTAACTGATTATGTTTGTAAAATTATGGGAAAATATATTTATGATTATAGAAATCCTAAATTGGATTTTAAAGATGTTGATTTGCTTTTTTTTAATAACCATTTAAAAAAAATTTCTAGAGAAGATTTTTATGCAATATTACAAGAAGAAGTAAAAAAAACTTCTATTCAAAAAAAAATATCACCTCATACGTTACGTCATACATTTGCCACTCATTTATTTGAAAATGGTGCAGATTTAAGGTCAATACAAGAATTATTAGGACATAGTGATATTTCAACAACGACAATCTATACACACGTATCAAATGAAAAAATGATAGAAGATTATAATAAATTTCATTTAAGAAGTCATAAAAACATTGAAAAGGAGAGCGATAAAAATGAACTATAAAAGAATATTTGTTATTGTATGTGATTCCATGGGTATTGGAAATGCTAAAGATGCCGATAAATATGATGATTTAGGAACAAATACTTTTCAACATATTTGTGAAAAATGTGATAGTTTAAATGTACCTACATTAGAAAAGCTAGGCTTTGGTTTACTTGGTGATTTTAAAGGAATTAATAAAGTTTCAGATCCTAAAGCCTATGTAATGAAATTGAATGAAGCATCGAACGGAAAAGATACAATGACTGGACATTGGGAAATGATGGGATTAAAAACAGTAAAACCTTTCATTACTTTTACTGATACAGGATTTCCAGATGAATTTATTAAATTATTTGAAGAAAAAACAGGACGTAAATGTGTTGGAAATATAGCATGTAGTGGTACAAAAATATTAGATATGTATGGTGAACATCAAATGAAAACTGGAGATTGGATTGTTTATACTTCTGCTGATTCTGTATTTCAAATTGCTGCGCATGAAGATATTATTCCATTAGATGAGCTTTATAAAGCATGTGAAATTGCTAGAGAAATTGCTATGGATGATCGTTGGAAAGTAGGCAGAGTTATTGCTCGTCCATATATAGGTAGTGGGGAAGGTCAATTTACTCGTACTGCAAATAGACACGATTATGCTCTTGCTCCATTTGCTAAAACAGCTTTAGATGATTTAAAAGAAAATAATTTAGATGTTATTGGTGTTGGTAAAATACCTGATATTTTTGTTGATCAAGGTATTACTAAGAAGATTAGAACTGTTAGTAATGAAGACGGAATGAATAAAACCATTGAACTTGCTAAAAATGAAGATTTCAATGGACTTGCATTTATTAATTTAGTAGATTTTGATGCAATGTATGGACATCGTAGAAATGCAATTGGTTATGGTCAAGCAATTGAATCATTTGATAATCAATTAAAAATACTTATTGATGAATTAAAAGACGATGATTTACTTATGATTACTGCTGATCATGGTAATGATCCAACATACAAAGGAACAGATCACACTCGAGAACAAGTACCATTAGTTATTTATTCTAAACAATTTAAAGATCATAAACAATTAAATGAAGAAAATACATTTGGTATTATTGGTGCTACGATATGTGATAATTTTGATGTTAAATATAATGGAATTGGGAAATCGATTTTATCCAAATTGAAATAAAATGGATTTAAATGATAAAAAAATAATTACTACAGCTTTAGCTGCAGATTTTATTGCAGTATTACTATTCATTTTTGCATTACAAACAAAGATAAGTATAATCATTATTCTATTTTATATTATAAATTTATTGTTATACTTATCAAGTTGTGCTGCAATTCTTAAAAATATCAACAAAACCAATAAAACTATATTTATAAGCACATTTATAGTAACACTTATTCCATTTATAATATCAACGATCTATGTAATTCAAAATCTATAAAATTTACATAACATACATTATGCGAAGTATAAAGTATCCATTTTTATTCCTTGTATTTTGAATTGACAATAGTTGATGGACTTCATTTAAAAGAATATGAATTTAAGTAGAATAGTAAGAAGGATGTAAAACAAAAAGTTAAAAATTAGAAAAAGGTTCAAAAATAAAAAGGACAACTTAATGTCCTTTTTGCTAACGGCAATAATATATTCTACACTTCGAAATTTTGGATTGATAATTTTTTTCTAATATAGTTTTTCTGTCATATTCGCGCTGTTTAAACTAGACGCAAATTTGATTTAATTAATTTTAAACGATAACTATCCTAGTGCTAAATACACTAGTTTTTTGCCATCAGCAAATTAATTTTACCACAAATTAGAAATTTTGAAAACAGGAAAATAAGCAGGTCGTTTTTATTTTCTTATTTTTAAAAAGTTTAAAACGTTTAAAAGATTGAAAAGAAAAAAAGTAATCACCAGCCTGGAAAGTTTGTGATTACTTTTCTATGTAATACGATAAACTAATCAGAGCAATCTTTTTACTCCTCTTATATTTTATTCTTTTATTTTAATTTTTCAATGAACGGGATTTTTATTCTTGAAATTAGTCCTAAAAGTTATATAATTTATACCCCCACCCCGAAGATTTTTGTATCATGCAGGTATAGTGGATTCTTTTTTATGAGTAAAATCTTAAGAAAGGAAATTTTATATCTTAATATATGAAAAAATTTTTCGAAGAATCATGTTGTCTTTTCTAAATAATTATAGTAAAAAACTATGTTATACTTATATACATATAAGTTATATCAAATATAACATAGTTTTTTTGATAATTTACGTGTGTTTGTTTCTTATCATTAATTACAACACTTATGGAAAAATAGCAGTTTTCGCCATAAAAAAAAAGAGAACCACTTATGATTCTCTGTGTATTAAAATAATTATGCACCCATTAATTTTTTAGCATGTGCGTAAACTTTTTCCCCGTTCATCATACCATAATCTTTCATATCAATAACTTCAACAGGAAGACCAGGATTTACTTTATCAGCTTCTTCTTTGATTTTACCTAAATTAAATCTTACTTGTGGACCAAGTAAAACACAATCAACAGTAGGAATTCTACTCATTCCATCAGACATTGGTAATGCAAAAATTTCTACTTCATCCCCTAATTTTTTTGCAGATTGTTCCATTTTTGTCACTAATAAACTTGTTGACATACCAGCTGAGCATACTAACATAATTTTTTTCATATTCATTATCTCTCCTTTAATTATTTTTAATCCATACATTTATTTTATATTTAATTCATTTTTTATTCTACTTATAACGTTTATTTGTAATCTTTTTACAAATTAACGTTATAAAAAAAAGAAACATAAAATTTGTTTTCACATTCACAAAAAAGCACTTAATATTTTATTAATAAAACATTAAGTGCAGATCTCTCTTTTAGTGATGTATTATCAGCTTTTTAGACTATAAATTTTATATAAATATATATACTTTAATTCAATTTGGATGTTCTATCACTTTTATATACTAACTATTTAAAATTTTTAATCTCTCTATACATTGGAATATTTTTTTATCTTGAAAAAATGAATATTGAGATTCTTCAATACATTTTTCTGAACAAAAAATACCAACAAGTAATGCTAAAACAGCTTTTAAATTTAATTTTGAAACATCTACAGCATGCATTTCATTCATACTCCATTCTAAATCATTTTCCTCTAATATTTTGATAAAACGATTCATTTCTAATTCAGGATGTTTCATTTCAAAACGACATAATTCTTTTTGCAATCTCCATTCGATTGACTTGTATTGATCAAATGACATTTCTTGATTTGATACTTCATTTAATGCGGCTAAAACATTTGTTAATTCAGATAGCACGATAATAAACACTCCTTCCTACTAATAAAATCTAATATCTCTACCAACATCTATAATTTTATCAAAAAGGATATTTTATAACAAATAATACAATTATTTTATCTTTTTTATTTAGGATTATTCGACAATTAGAGTGAATATTATAGAAAATTATCACAAAAAAAGCAATATTTTGTTGTATAATGACGAATTTTAACAAATGAAAAAAAAGGCTGTTATTTCCAATAGCCTTCCTTTCACTAATCAGTTATTTTTCAAATTTGTTTGCTTTATCAAAGGAATCATATAAATTTGTCACATAATTCCCATTAAAACATGACATACATAATCCACATTTTTGATGATCGAAATGAATTGATTTATGAAGTCCTTCTTCACTAATGAACGCTAGACTATCTGCTTCAATATATTCGCATAATTCATCCACAGACATTTTATTTGAAATAAGTTCTTCAAGGGTAGAAGTATCTACCCCATAAAAACAAGGAAATTTAATTGCTGGTGAAGCAATACGAACATGGACTTCTTTTGCTCCCGCATCTTTTAAGTGTCTTACAATTCTTTTTGATGTAGTTCCTCTTACAATTGAATCGTCAATCATAACAACTTTTTTTCCACTTACAATAGAGGAAACAGCAGAAAGTTTCATTCGAACACCTTGTTCCCTCATTTCTTGTGTAGGTTGAATAAATGTTCTTCCAACATATTTATTTTTTACAAGTCCCATTTCATAAGGAATACCTGAGGCTTCAGCATAACCGATAGCAGCTGAAATAGAGGAATCAGGAACTCCGATAACAACATCTGCTTCAATAGGATTTTCATAATAGAGTTGTTTACCTGCAAGTTTACGTGTTGTATGTACATTAATACCATCTAAATTACTATCAGGTCTAGAAAAATAAATGTATTCCATTGCACAAATTTTGTCTTGTAATGAATCTTTTGTATAAGTTTTACTAAGTAATTTGCCATCTTTTACACGAACAATTTCACCTGGTTCTACGTCACGTACAAATTTAGCACCAATAACATCTAAAGCACATGTTTCAGATGCAAACACATAAGCACCATTAGGTAATATCCCAATAGAAAGAGGTCTTAAACCGTATTTATCTCTTGCTGCATAAATACGTCCTTCAAGCATAACTAAAAAGGCAAATGCACCATCTAATTTATCTAAAGAAGCACAGATACGATCAATCATATGTCCTTCTTGTCTTTTGATTAAATGGCCTAAAACTTCTGTATCTGAAGTAGAAGAAAAAATACTTCCTTGATCTTCCAGTTCTTGTTTTAAAATATTTGCATTTACTAAATTTCCATTATGACAAATACTCATTGAACCTTCCATTGTGCGGAAAACAAATGGTTGTACATTTGCTAAACCACCACCACCAGCAGTTGAATAACGAACATGTCCAATTGCAACATTACCATTTAAATTTTTCAATTTATCTTGATCAAAAACTTCAGTTACAAGGCCTTCACCTTTATAAATATTCATTTTACCATTACATTCACAACAAATACCAGCAGCTTCTTGCCCCCTATGTTGTAAACTATGTAAACCATAATAACAAATTTGAGCTGCATCTTGATGTCCTACAACACCAAAAACACCGCATTCTTCATGTAATTCTCTATCTTGATAAATCATAATATACCCCCGTGATGTTTTTATTGTATAATGCGAATTTATTATCGTCAATATTTTTTTATAGAAAAAAATTAGAGTAAACTCTAATTTTTAAAACTATGAATTGGTGCAGGAATTCTTCCTCCACGATTAATAAACTCAGAACAATCAAAATTATTTACTGGCATAATTGGTGCATAACCTAATAATCCACCAAATTCAACAGTATCACCAACATCTTTACCAGCAACTGGTATAATTCTAACAGCCGTTGTTTTTTGATTAATCATACCAATAGCCATTTCATCGGCAATGATACCAGAAATTGTTGTAGCAGAAGTTTTTCCAGGAATTGCAATCATATCTAATCCTACACTGCACACACAAGTCATTGCTTCTAATTTTTCAAGTGTAAGTGCTCCTCTTTCAACGGCATTGATCATTCCTTGATCTTCACTTACAGGGATAAAAGCACCACTTAATCCACCTACATATGAAGAAGCCATAACGCCACCTTTTTTAACTTGATCGTTTAAAATGGCAAGTGCAGCTGTTGTACCAGGAGCACCAACAGAAGCTAAACCCATTCCTTCTAAACAATCAGCAATACTATCACCAACAGCAGGTGTTGGAGCTAAAGATAAATCAATAATTCCAAATGGAATATTAAGCATCTTTGACGCTTCTTGAGCAACTAATTGACCAACACGAGTGATTTTAAATGCAGTTTTTTTAATAGTTTCACATAACTCACCAAAATCTTTTCCGTTGCATTTATTAATAGCATTTTTAACAACACCTGGGCCACTGACTCCAACATTAATAATACAATCCGCTTCGCTTACACCATGAAAGGCACCTGCCATAAATGGATTGTCATCAGGTGCATTACATAACACAACTAGTTTAGCACATCCAATTGAGTCATCTTCTTTTGTAATTTCTGCAGTATCTTTAATAATTTTCCCTAACATTTTTACAGCATCCATATTTATACCTGTTTTTGTTGATCCAACATTAACAGAACTACATACGTTTTGTGTAACTTTCATTGCTTCAGGAATAGATTCAATTAGCATTTTTTCTGCATTTGTCATCCCTTTAGATACAATAGCACTATATCCCCCAATAAAGTTAACTTTTAATTCATGGGCACATTGATCAAGAGTTTTTGCAATTTTAACAAAATCTTTTGGCGATTTACATGCATTTGCTCCAACAAACCCAATAGGTGTAATAGAAATACGTTTATTTACAATTGGAATACCGTATTTTCTTTCAATTTCTTCACCTGTTTTTACAAGATCTTTTGCTACACTAGTAATTTTTTTATAAATATTTTGACATAAAACATCAATATCGTGATCCATACAATCAAGCAAACTTATACCAATAGTAATTGTTCTAACATCTAAATTTTCTTGCTCAATCATTTTATTTGTTTCTGTGACTTCAAATAAATTAATCATTCTTCTTCTCCTTTAAATACGATGCATTTTATTGAAAATATTTTCATGTTGTAATTTAATATTCACACCAATTTCTTTTCCTAAATTTTCAAGCTCATCACAAATAAGCCCAAAATCCTTTGGTGAGTTTTGTAATTCAATAATCATCATCATATTAAAGTATCCTTGAATAATTGTTTGCGAAATATCTAAGATATTTAACTTGTTTTCTGCTAAATATGTACAAACTTTCGCAATAATACCAACCTGATCCTCACCTACAACAGTAATAATGCCTTTTTCCATAAAGTATCCCCCTACATTTATATTTTTTGATATTATATCATAGCTTTAAAAAATAAAAAAGGGTAAAAAAAAGTGACTGTCAAACAGCCACCTTTATAATTGAAATTATTCACCCATCATAGCTTTAGCTTTTTTGTAAACAGCTTCACCATTCATCATTCCATAATCTTTCATATCGATTACGTCACATG
>OLQO01000156.1_pt1 | contig 69227 bp, 68 predicted proteins | sample 1672281 | NCBI WGS metagenome assembly OLQO01 (sample SAMEA3136667, study PRJEB25190) | human gut metagenome | biome: human gut; feature: human-associated habitat; material: faeces | place: Austria | collected 2013
ATAGAGGAGCAGTAAAGAATAATTATGTTTCATTTGCAGGGTTTACTTGGAGAATCATACGTCGTAATGGAGATGGTTCTATTCGAATGATTTATGCAGGTAAATCAACAAGTGATACAGGAACGGCTGTAACAATAGGAAACTCACAATTTAATAGTAAATATTGGGATCCAACTTATATAGGATATAAATATAATGAGAAATTCTCACTTCATGAGAATAATAGCACAACAGGATACAGCGGGTTTACTAATACACAAAAATATAACTTTGGAACAGATTATACTTTTGATGAATCAACTAAAAAATTTACTTTAACTGGTACTATTAAACAATTAACTTGGAAAGATAATCATGATGAAATAGTAGCAGGAAAGCTATATAGTTGTTTAAACACAAGTTGTAATGTAGTTTACAAAGTAACCGGATATCAAAATGATACAACAATGACAGTACAACCAATTTCCTATAGTAGTGATAGTTATGCAGATGCAGTAACAAATACCACAAATTCTACCATGAAAAATACCTTAGATATTTGGTATAAGAATAATCTAACAAGTTATGCATCATATCTAGCAGATGAAACATTCTGTAGTGATAGAAAAATAAATTGGGGTAATGGTTATTTAACAACACCAACAACTACTTATGGGGCATATGTACGTTTAATAGAGAGAAGAACACCAAGTTTAAAATGTGCTCAAGATGGTGATAAATTTAAAGTATCAAATGAAAGTGCAAAATTAGATTATCCAATATCACTCATAACAGCAGATGAAGTGGCTATCGCAGGAGGAGTATACAATACACCAAATAGTAATTATTATCTATATAATGGACAATACTTCTGGACGCTGTCTCCGTCTTACTTTGGGTCTAGCTACTCTATTGCGATCGTTTGGAGCGTGTATCCTTCAGGCAGTCTGAATCATTGTTACAACGTCGATAATTCCTTATGGACCCGTCCAGTTATCAACCTAAAGGCTGATACACTGATAACTAAGGGAGATGGAACTTCTTTAAATCCATTCAAAGTTGGAGTTTAGCTACTTTCTAAAAGAAGTAAAACTTATGAAAAAATTGGAGAATTACAAATTCAGGTACATGTTCGACCTGAATTTTTCGTAAGAAAATAAAAATAAATAGTGATTTTATAAGTATATTATCTAATCCAAATTTTATGCTTTTCGTTTATCGGGTAATATATTGTAACAAGACGAAAAGTATAAACAGTTAGAAATAGCTAAGAATTTACTTACATTAAAGATATCATCATAAATATAATTGGACTTATAGTAATAAAAGTTAAGATATATATATTAAACTTCAAATTATTATTACTTCTTTACCTTTTTGTATAAATAATTTAATATTAAAAAAATAAGTAAAATCATTATGGGAAGTTTTAATTTCTTTACAAAACTATCTAGTACTACCCAATTATTTCCAAGGGCATAACCAACATAGACGAAAGCGAAAGTCCAGGGGATAGATCCTAAAGTTGTATATAAAACAAATTTTGGAAAATTTACTTTACTGATTCCCATTGGAAGAGAAATTAATGTTCTAATGATTGGAAAGTTTCTCCCAAGAAATGCTGCTAAAGGACCATATCGTTCAAACCAAATATCACATTTTTCAATATCTTCTTCTTTCATAAAGAAGAATTTTCCATACTTTCTAACAAATATTCTTCCTCCAAAGTATCCAATTAAATAGATAATTATAGCACAAAAGACACTTCCTAATAGTCCTACTAGAAAAGCCATCCAGAAAGAAAAGATACCCCTTCCAGCTAGTATTCCTGCAGTAGCTAGTATTACTTCACTAGGAATAATTATAATAACTGCTTCTAAAACCATTCCAAGAAACATTCCCAAATAACCAAAATTAGTCATTAAAAAAGTAACATAATTTTCCATTCTATCACCTTGCTAAAGTATATGTTTATAAAATATTGTCTATTAAAAATAGTTGCTAATCTATTTTATTATTTATATAATCAAGTTAGGTGAAATGGTATGAAAAGAAAGATAATCGTGATTAGTTTATTAATACTAGGAGTGAGTTCACTTTTACTTGGTGCTGCTTATCAAAATAAAGTGGAAGTAGAAATTAAAAATAAGTTGGATAAAGAAGCGGCTTTGAGAGAAAATGAAACTAAAAAGAAGATAAAAGAAGCATATTATGAAAATGTAGCTATTAGTAAGGAAACAAATTTATATAAACTAGAAAATAAAAAATATATTAAGAGTGGAAAAGTTTTTAAATCTGTAATCTTTAATTTGGAAGACAATGATAATTTAGATGGTTATTATAAAATAAAGAATAGTGATTATTATCTTTATTATACTGACTTTGTAAAAACTACTAATATAAATGATAATAGATATTCTAATTATATTTATTTCCCAAATGAAGTCACAACTAGGGAAAATAGTAAATTTTATGATAGTGCTGGAGTAGAAGTATTCACTCTAAAAGACAAGGTTAAACTACAAGTATTGGAAAATTTAACTGATTCATATGGTGTAGTGCTGTTTGATAGATTAGTGTTTATTAAAAAGAATAGTATTACTTCAGTTGATGAGTTAGAAGATACTGCTAAAGTAGCAGAGCAAGTACCTGTTTTAAACTATCACTTTATTTATCTAGAGGGTGAAAGTTGTGATGAAATGATATGTCATCCAGAAAGTCAAATAAATGAACAATTTGCTTATCTTTCGGCTAATAAAGTATTTACTCTTACCACTAAAGAATTAGGACAGTTCATAAGTGGCGAGATAAGACTTCCTAAAAAATCAATTTTATTAACAATCGATGATGGTGCAAGGGCAGAGAAGTTTATTCCTTTTTTAGAAAAATATAAAATAAATGCTACTTTATTTCTAGTATCTTCTTGGTATCCTAAAGAAACTTTTGTTTCTAACTATTTAGAACTTGCTAGTCATACCCATGATATGCATACTAATGGAGTTTGTCCAATTGGACAAGGTGGAGGAATAAGATGTTTAAGTGAAGATAAGATACAAGCTGATTTAAAAGCTAGTAGAGAAACACTTAATAATACGGAAGCTTTCTGTTATCCTTTTTATGAATATAATGACTATGCTATAGAACAGGTTAAAAAAGCTGGCTTTAAACTTGCTTTTATTGGTGGTAATAAAATGGTTACTAAAGATACTAATCCATATTTAATTCCACGATATGTTATTTATAAGAATACATCAATAAGCTTTTTAAAGAATTTATTAGGTTAAACTATCCCAAATATTTGTAATAAACTAGAAAATAGTCTTATTACAAAAAGAGTAATCGTATGATTACTCTTTAATAATATCCTTTAAAGAACTTTTATATTCAGATATTTTTTCTTTATACTCTTCAATCTTATCTTTTAATTCTTGATTTTCAACTGTTAATTTATCATTTTTATCTTCTAATTCTTGAATACTTTTTTCATATTCCTCATATTCTTCATCTTCTTCATCTTCTAATTGTTTTACTTTAGATTTTAAATTTTCAATATTGCTACTATTACCATAAATAGTAACACTATAATCATAAAGCTTACTATAATTGTAAAGTTTCTTTTTAGTTAAATCAGAAATAACTAAATTTTTTATTTTCTTAAAATTACTCTTATCAGTATGTGTTATAAAAAAGTTATTGCTATCAGGAGAAAAAGTTACTTTACTAAAATCACTATAATACTTAATTTCAATCTTAAAATTATTACCAAGTGTTTCATCAACTTGATAAGTTGGATTATAATAGGTAAGATAATTCAAATTGTCAGTAGCACTTATTGTTTTAATTAACACATCTTCTTTAATAGAATCAGGTGTGCTATCTTTATAAGTAGTATTAGTAATATCAACAAGTAATAATCCAAAAGAAAGACCAAGTCCTGCGATTGATATAATGAAACTAATCATTAGTCTTTTAAATGCTAGTTGTCTATTAAAAATGAACTCTAAAACCACTTCTAAAACTACTAGACAAAATAAAATAGAAAAGATAAGTCCAAAAGTAATACTACTATAGAATATACCCTTTATTATCAATAAGAAATTTAAAAGGAAAGCTGTACATAGAAAGAAGAAAAATATTAAGATAGGGAATGTTAGACAGATAATAATAAACTTAATAAAACCGATAATTATTTTCCCTAAGATACTAAAAAATACATTTGAAGAATTCTTATCATAAGTAACTATTTTTTCTTCTTTATTATCTATACATTGGATTTTTACATCTTTAATAACTGTTTTATCTAGATAAATAATTTTAAATAGATAGATAAATAAAAATATAAAGATAAATAAGTAAGAAGATTCAAATATTAGATGAAATATTTCTTTAATTATATTTGCTATTTCTCTACTACCTATATGCGAAATAACACTTCTAATATTGCTTTCTAAAAGTATAAAGGGTATTTTTAATAGTAGGAGTAGAGTAAAGATTATACTCATTATAAATATACATTTAATAATATCTTTAAAAGACATAACTCTAAACATTTGATAAGTTTTATTAATTAATTCTAAAAAATTATCAATGAAGTTATCAAAGTTTAGTTTTTTCTTATTTTCAAGTCCAATCTCTTTTATATCATCATTAGTTAATTCTTCTAAACTACAGTTAAATATTTTGCAAAGAGAAAGTAGTTTATCCATTTCTGGATAAGTAATACCACTTTCCCATTTAGAAACAGATTGTCTTGTAACATCAAGCATATTAGCAAGTTCTTCTTGTGAAAGATTATTTTTCTTTCTTAACATTTGGAGTTTTTCGTTAAAACTCATTTTTATCACCTCGAAACAATTTTATTATAGAATGCCAGTTGCTTTCTACCAACTATAAGTTGTTTTTTGTAAATTTTTGGTTGCATTTATATTTTATCAATAAAAAAACTCCTATTGTAGAGTTTTTTGCTTAATTTTTTGATTAGTTCTTCTATCTAAATCATACATTGCGTTTTCAACTGTTGCTATAGTATAAATTTCATTTCTAATGATTCTTTCGTAATTTTTATCAAATTTATCAGTATATTCTTTAAATGTATCTTGTAATACTTGCTTTTTTTTCTCATTACCAAATATATTATTCCAATATTCTAATTTTAATTGTTCTGTTGGTTTAATAAAGTTTATTTCACTTCCAGCAATAACTAACGAAAAATCTGTACGAGATTTTTTATTATTATCTTTTGATAACTTGTAATCATTAAAAATACTCTCGCAAGTAATCTTTTCTAAATCTTCAGAAAACTGTATGGAAAATATTTGATTAGTTACTAATTCCATTGCTTTGTTATCTCCTATATATTTAAATATAAACAAAATATCCGATTGTTTGCCTACTCTGTCAAGTCTAGTAAAATAATCTTCTTGGCCCTATAATTGTTGCAAAAAATTCTCCTTCTTTTACTGGCATACTTATTTTATCTTTTTCCATTATATTTCTTCTTTATTTTTTCTTTATTAATTTTTTTGCTTTTGCTTCATTTCCTAAATCATACATAATATTTTCTACATATGCTAAGGGGAAGATATCAGTTTCAACTATTGTTTTAAAGTTTTTCTGAAAATTGCTTTTAGTCTCTTGAAATTCCTTTTTTAGTTCCTTTTCTATTTGTGGTGCATACTTAGTAACTAATTCAAAGTAATCTGTTTTAAGGTCTTTATCAGGTTTTAAAAGTTTAACCTTATCAGTAGAAAAAACAATTAAAGAATTAACCATATCTTCAAATCTAACACTATCTTCCAAAATACCTGTATTGCTAATTGGCACACAATATTCGTATTCACTACTAGGAATTATTTTCATTTCTCTTTTACTTATCGCTTCAATCACTTTGTTGTTGTCTAAATATTTAAATAGCAAAGGTATTCTTGTTCCTAGTAATACATTTATTGAATAATCTTCTTTCAATTTAATTTTATTAGTAGTAATTTTTCTACCATTAGCACTTAGTTCCAACTTCAATAGGGGAGTGTGATAAATATTATCTTTGAATTGATTATTTCCTACAATTACAAAAAAACAGTCTCCAGTCTTTAATGGTGTACCATCATCGTATCTTAATTGTTTCATATTTTTGCATTCCTTTCGTTTCAGGCAAGCCTTATTTTTTTTATTGTTCGTTTTTTTCTACCACAATTTCCTAAGTTATTATTTTAATTTTCATCTTTACGATTGCTTTGAATCAATGATTATAAAACTATTACAATATATTATAAAAATTATTGTTACTATCTAAATAATCAATGATATAGCTATCGAGTGTTAATGTAAGCTTTCTGTTTGTTATTAGTTCAATTACTTTGTTTTTTTCTTATATATTTAAAAATTAGGGAAATAAATAAAAAAACTGAAGATTCTATAAAGGAATAATTAAGAAAAATGTTTCGTGAATTTTATCAATAATGGTTAAAACTATAACAGGTACTAACCAAAGAGCAATAGGGGCAATTAATATGAGAATTTCTTCTAATAACAATTCTTTATTTATTTTCATGTTTTTTTTGTCCTATTTTTTCTTTGTTCTAAGTATAGTCAAAATTAGAAAAAATATAGCCACTATTATAGATTAATAAAATTTTCTATATTGAAAGCTGGTGGTGGGTGCATCAAAATCAAAAATAACTATGGTGCTAAGATAAACTGTTAGAGTATACCAACTTTCAAGTACATATTAATGTCTTTTATTTTTTTCATTTTAATATTCTTTCTTATTTACAAGTAGCACCAAGTTGTTCATATAGACTTCTAACATCACTTAATTTTACTTTACCATTCTTAATTAACTGACTATTAGCAGAATCAATTTCAATTAATTTTTTAGTATCAATTTTTTCATAATTAATATCAACAGTAGAAACTAATTTGTTACCATTAATTGTAACATTATATTGATAAAATTTAATATCTTTATAAGGACTATAAATCTTTTCTATTTGCTCCTTATAAGTATTAAGAGTAGAAGTGCTACTAGTTTCAATGGATTCTTCACTCTTTACTCTTGTAACATAGTTATTTTTGTAAAATACTTTGTAGTTTAAATTAGTTCTCATGTCGTTTTGATTCATACTTCTAGAACAGGTCATACTTTTTTCAATATTTTTTAAAGAAGTACATCCTGTTACTAAAAATATAATGGGAATGATAACTACCAATAATAAATATCTTTTTTTCATATTTTTCCTCCTAATATCACTTTATCATAAAATTAAAGTTAATTCCATATCTTTCGACAAAATAATTAATTGTCATTTGCTAAGCTATTATTGGTGATAATTGTGAATAAAAAGTTTATATTTTCTTTGATAGTAGCAGTTGTTTGTGGTGCATTTATTGGTCATACTTTGTTTGAAAAGTTTAGGAAAGAAGAAGAAACTGTTTTCAGTGAAAGTACCACTCTTTATTTTTTAAGAGAAGGTGTTTATGATAATTTAGAATATGCCTTAACTAGTGCTAATAAGTATGATACTAAAATTATAGTAAAAGAAAAAGCTAAATATTACCTTTATCTAGCAATATCTAGAAATGAGGAAACTTTAGATGATTTTAAAAAGATTTATAAAAATAATTCATTGGTAGTAGAAAGTAAAAAAATTAATAATGAAAGTTTTTTAACTGCTTTAGAGCAGATGGAAAATTTATTTAAGAAAGCAACTAGTAATGAAGAAAAAGAAACAATTGAGAAAGTAATTCTTGCTAATTATGAAGAACTGGTATTAAAAAACTAATCTTACAGTATAAACTTTGTAGATACTGTTTATAATTAAATTAGAAGGAGTAATTTTATGAAAGTTAAAGAAATACCATCTAATGAAAGACCAAGAGAAAGATTAGAAGTTTATGGACCTAGTAATTTAGCAACATCTGATTTATTAGCTATTATTTTATCGAGTGGACTTAAGGGAAAGAATGTTACAGAGCTTTCCTTTGAAGTGTTATCTAAAGTAGATAGTGTTAAAGATTTAGCAAGTTTAGATTTAAAAGAACTATGTAAATTAAAAGGAATTGGAAGAGCAAAAGCTACTACTTTATTAGCAGCGATAGAATTAGGAAAGAGAATTTATTTGTTACCTGATGCTAAGAAAGTTAGATTAGTAACAGCAGAAGATATATTTTCATATAGTAAGTATTTATTTTATGGAAAGAAACAAGAGTGCTTTTATTGTTTATATGTGGATAAATTGAGAAATTTAATCACTGCTAAACTTATTTTTATGGGAACAATGGATAGAAGTAGTGTTCATCCAAGAGAGATATTTAAAGAAGCTTATAAAGTATCAGCTACAGGAATAATTTGTATTCATAACCATCCATCAGGTGTTTTACTACCAAGTCCTAAAGATATTGAATTTACTAATGATTTAATAAGTATTGGTAACTTCCATGGTATATATATACTTGATCATTTAATCGTTAATGAGCATAAATATTATAGTTTTGTAGAAAATAGGAATAAGAATAATTGAAAAAAAAATAGGTTTTAGATATACTAGATAAGGAAAGAAAGGAAAGAGAAAAGATGTATCAAAAGAAAAAGAAAAGAAAAAAGATTATCATTATATTTGCTGCTATTTTTATTTCATTTTTCCTTCTATTTTATTCACTAACTTCTAATAGAAAAGTAGGGGTAGTTGAGGGCGTATTAAAAGATGGAGCAACAATTATTTCTAAGATTGTAATGACCCCATTTACAACTTTAAATAAAGAAAAAGATAAAGATGCTAGTAAAAGTTATTTAATTCAAAAGAATATAAATGTTCATTTAGCAGAAGAAATAGAGCAGTTAAGAGATGCACTTAGTTTAAATCAAACTTTAACTGGTTACAATATTGTGAATGCTACTGTAATAAATAGGAATAGGAGTTACTGGTATCAAACTTTAACTATTGATAAAGGTAAGAGTTCTGGTCTAAAAGAAAATATGATTGTCATAACTAAGAATGGTTTAATTGGTAAACTTGAAAAAGTTACTAAGTATTCTGCTACAGTTAAGTTAATAACAGCTAATGATGTTAATAATAAAGTATCTGTTTCAATTACTACTTCTAGTGGAGAAACTAATGCTATTTTAAGTGGCTATGATAAGAAGAAAAATGAAATCTTAGTTAGTGGGGTTGATAGTAGTATCGATATTAATAAAGGTGATGCTGTAACAACTAGTGGTCTAGGTGGAGTATTTCCGCGTGGTATTTATATTGGTAAAGTAGAAAGTGTTTCTTTAGATAAATATGGTTTAAGTAAAACTTTAGCTATAAAAACTGATCAAAACTTTAATAGTATTCACTATGTTACTATTCTAAAAGGAGAAAAATAATTATGTTTTTTGTTTATATAACGGTCATTATTTCTTTTCTTTTAGATGGTATTTTATCTAATTTTTTAAATTATATGTTGGGAGATATATCTATCTTTAATCCTTTATTAACTATTGTAGCATTAATAATGATTTATCCTTATTTTAAGAAAGACGAGAATAAGTACTTTATTACTTCTTTTGTTGTAGGTTTTTTATATGATTTATTTTATACTAATTTATTATTTACAGATGCTATTTTATTTTTACTACTAGCATTAATTTATAGTTATTTATATAAGAAGTTAGAAGTAAATATTCTAACAACTGCTTTTTCTATCTGTTTAATGATAAGTATTTATGAAATTATTCTAGCATTTTTACTATTTATCTTTGATATTGTACCAGTAACATTTTCGGAAGTTTCATATTTAGTAGTTAATAGTTTATTATTAAATGTTATTTATGGAGAAATATTATATTTAATATCAAGAATAACAAAATGCAAAAGACGTCTAAAATAGTCTTTTCTTTTTTTTGCTTTCTTTTCATATTATTTACTAGGTGATGATAATGGTTGAATCAAAGTTTTATAAAAATAGTAATAATAAGAAAAGTAGTAGTAACTTCTTAAGAAATATTCTTTCTAAAATTTTAATAACAGTTATAGTAACACTTTTATTATTAATTGGTTTTAAAATGAATAATAATTTTAAGAAAAGTTTTTATCATTATACTTATGAAAAAAATTTTCCTTTTTCAATTGTTAAAAACTTTTTACAGGAGAAACTTGGAACTAGTCTAACCTTTGATAAGATAGTAGCAGATCAAGAAGTTTTTAATGAAAAATTATCTTATAAAGATAAAAGTTTATTTCATGATGGAGTGAAATTAACTGTTAGTAGTGAATATATGGTGCCATCTTTTGAAAGTGGAATAGTTGTGTATATAGGTGAAAAGGAAAATTATAAACAAACAGTTATTGTGCAACAGATGAATGGAGTGGATGTTTGGTATGGAAATATTAAGCAGGCAAATGTTAAACTTTATGATTATGTTGAGAAAGGTGCATTGATTGGTCAAGTTAGTGATAAGACTTTGTATTTAGTATTTCAAAAAGAAGGGAAGTTTATAGATTATCAAAGCTATCTTTCAAAAAGTTAAATTTCATAAATCTTGTTTATTATTTCTATTATTAGCAGTTTTGACAGGACAATTTTATTTGATATTTCTTTCTTTTTTATTATTATTTACACACGAATGTGGTCATTTCGTTACAGCTTGTCTTTTTAATTGGGAAACTAAAGAAATAACTTTTTATCCTTTTGGTGGTATTGCTCGCTTTGCTTCAATAATTAACTGTCCTATTATAGAAGAGTTACTAGTGCTAGTGATGGGACCTTTGACTCAATATGTTTTTTACTACTTCTTTAAAGAATTTTTAATGACACCTTATCAAACAAAGTTGTTTACTACTATTCATTATAATATTTTAGTATTTAATCTATTACCAATTTATCCCTTAGATGGTGGTAGAATCATTGAAGTACTTTTGTGTTACTTTATGTCTTACCAAGATAGTTATAAAGTTACATTTTTTATTTCTTATCTATCCCTTTTTTTGATTTTTCTTTTCTTTTTAGTTTATCCAAGTACTTATTTTTTACTAATGTTTATTTTAATCTTATTAAGACTTATTAAAGAGAAGAAATATTTAAAGTACTATTATGAACGTTTTCTCCTCGAAAGGTATTTGAAAAAATTAGTTTATAAAAAAAGAAAAATAGTAAAGAGTGAGAAGAAGTTTCAAAGAGAGTATTCACATATTATTAAAAATGGTGATTGGTATCAGAGTGAAGAAGAGTATTTAAAAGATAAATATGTAACTTAAATACTAAAAAATTCATATATCTGTTACTATTAGTTCGGATACATTTGAAATATCAGGTGCTTTCCCTTCTATAAAATTTTAATTAAATAGAAGGGTGGTGATATAATCAAACCTTTGTTGTAATATTACTTTTATTTTTGGTAATATTTATTATATTATTATAAAAATAGCACCTGATTTCAACTTTTGTTGAACTCGGGTGCTTATCCCAAACAATGGAAAGCATCTGATTAAGCCAAATCAAATGTATTCTTTTTTATTATATGAAGTCTCCTTCATCTAGATACATCTTATCACAAAAGTAATTTAATAACAATGTATCGTTTCTAAAAAACACTATTCAAAGATAAAATTCACGTATTTATCGCATTATTATAGAGTTTTTATTCTCTAATTAAAGCATTATAAAAGAAATAATGCTATAATTAGGGCGGTGAGTAAAAATGAACAAAAAAAAACTAATGGTAGAAGATGATATCAGTATGCAAGAAGAATTAAAATCTTTATTAGATAATACATTCTACGAAACAACAGTATTAAAAGACTTTGTAAATGCTAAAGAAATAAGAAAAGAAAGTAATATACCAGTTATTAGCAAACCTTATAATCCAACTATATTACTACTTCGGATTCAAAATGTTTTTAAACGCTTAAACCAAGTAATAGAACTTACTAAAAATGAAATGTTAATATTTTTATATCTTTTAACCAATGAAAATAGAATAGTAAGTCGTGATGAATTGATGAGTGAACTATGGAATAACGAAGAATATATAAATGATAATACTTTAACAGTAAACATTAACAGATTAAGAAGTAAATTAGCAAGTTTTGGTTATAGTGAAGCGATTAAAATTAGAAAAGGACAAGGGTATATCTTATTATGAGACTGAAAAACTACTTAAAAGACAAAATATTTTCTATAATTATTTATCTTTTAAACATAATATTAATAATTAGTATCTTATTAGCATTTAAAATATCTAGCTATTTAGTAGTAATAATTTTTACGACTCTTTTAGTAGCTGGTATTAGCATTTTTCTCTTAGACTATTTGCGAAAGAGAAAATTTTATCAAAACTTAATAACTAATCTTGATATCTTAGATAAAAAATACTTAGTTTTAGAAACCGTAACTCCTCCTAGTTTTTATGAAGGAAAACTACTTAGTAAAATATTATATGATATAGATAAATCGATGATTGAGGAAGTAGACAAATATAAGACAAACTTGGAAGACTTTAAAGACTATATCGAAATGTGGATTCATGAAGTGAAAATGCCTCTTGCTACCCTTATTTTAATGACGCATAATAATAAAGACTTAGATAAAAAATACCTTTATCAATTAAAAAGATTAGATAATTATCTAGACCAAGTGCTATATTATGTTCGTAGTAACTACCTAGAAGAAGACTTCACCTTTCAAGAGGTTAGTTTAGATAAAGTAATTACAGCGATAGCTTTAAAAAATAAAGATGATTTATTAGAAAATAATATAGATTTTATAGTTGATACCAAAGGAATGAAAGTCACTACTGATTATAAATGGTTGGAATTTATCATAAACCAGATAATAAATAACAGTATTAAATATGCTAGTAAGACTAAAAATAGTTATATCAAACTAGAAGCACATCAATTAGATGATAAAGTTAGACTTAGCATTTTAGATAATGGTAAAGGAATTAGTAAAAATGATTTACCAAAAGTTTTTAATAAGTCTTTTACTGGAGGTAATGGACTTTATAATACAAAATCAACTGGAATGGGGTTATATATTGCAAAGAAATTATGTGATAAACTAGGTCATGAAATAGAAATTACTTCTTTAGTTAGTGAATATACCTTAGTAACTCTAACTTTTGGTATAGATAATTATTGTAAAGTACAAACCAATATTACAAAATTGTAATTGACTGAGATATTAAACAAATGGTTACTATTCACAGCTGAATAGTAACTCTTTCCTTTTAAAAATATTAAGTAAAAAGAAAAATCTATATTATAAATAATTAAATAGTTTCGTTATTAGAGAAATAAGTAGTAAAATAAATACAACTGTTATTTGTTTAATGTTATTTTAAACTTTATACATTAGAAATTTCTTAAATAACTTTTTGATCAAATATGCTCCTTATGATATTGAAATAAGTAAAATTTATGGTGTTTAGAAAGAATTACATATTTATACCGATAGTCAAGTAAAAGATTCTTCACTTAAAAATAGCCAAGAAGAAGTATCGCTATTTAGAATATAATTCTAATATTTAGTTAAGAGAGTAAGTGATTATATTTTTTAAATTAGATAGGTTATATGAAATGGCTAGTAATGATACTAATCTTGATTTTATCGTTTTACTAGATGAAGTAATAGAAAATAAAGAAAAAATGATAGATAATCTTATAAAGACTGATTCTTTTTCTAATACTATTTTAAGCTTTAATACAAAAGAAGAAATTTATGCTTCTAGTATTGGTGCATTAGTAACTTAATGTAAAGGTATCTTTTATTATTTTAATCTATGGAAGTTATTTCTTATTAACATATTATTGTAGTAAAAATATTATTAAAAATAAAAACTAAGAAATAATCCTATCTACTTAATATAGATAGGATTATTTGATTTTAACTTTTTTAGTAACCATTCTGTTATCACATTCCTTGGCAAGTATTAAACTACATATAAGAAATAAGCTCAAGAATAGCATAAGTAACAATAAAATTAATTTTAACATAAAACCTCCTGTCATGATTATTATATACAGTGTATTTCTTTTTTATTCTTGATATCATTATAAAATTAGCAATTTACGAAATTTGTCAAAAGATGTCGATAAAATGTAATTTTTCTAAAGCTTTCATTTTGGAATGACCAAAATCTACGATATACTAAAGTAAAATGGAGAAAAAGAATAAAACTATTGAATATACTTAAATTTTAATTGACAAGATAGTAGTATTAAGTATATTATAAATAGCGACTGGAGGGGTAGAAATATGGAAGAAATCAATCTTATGGAGTTTTTTGACTATTATTTAGCAAGAGTTGTTTATGTTCTAGCAACTGTTTTTGCTTTTGTACTTTTAGGCAGTATCTACAGTTTAGTTATAAAAACACCATTATACCAGAGTAGTACAACTGTTGTCTTAGCAAGAGAAAGTGATGATACACAAAAATATACACAAAGTGATGTTTTATTAAACCAAAACTTAGTTCCAACTTATAGTAACATCATTAGAAGTCGTAGTGTATTAAGACAGGTCATTAGCAAAGAAAAACTTGATTATACAACTGATGAGTTATCTAGTTTAATAACTGTTTCTAGTGTTGAAAATACAGAAATAATTAAAGTAACAGTTAAAAATAAGGATAGAGAATTAGCCAAGAAAATAGCAAATGCTATTGTGCCAGTTTTCTCTAACAAAGTAAAAGGTTTTTATAATATTGATAATGTGAGTGTCTTAGATACAGCTGAATTAGCAAGTAAACCTTGTAATATTAATTATTCCAAAGAACTTATTATTTATGTAATGCTAGGTTTTATATTATCTAGTGGTGTTATTTTTGTAATTTATTACTTTGATACAACTATCAAGAGTACTTCTGACATTGAAGATAAGTTGAAATTGACTGTTCTAGGAACAGTACCAATTGTGAAAGGGGGTAAGTAAAGTGATATTTAAAAAGAATGAATCTTTAAGACCAAAACCAGCTGATTTATTATTAAATATGAATAAAAAGACTAGTTTTACAGAATCAATTAAGAGTATTAGAACAAATTTAGCTTTTTCGGAAGTAGATAAGAAAATGCAAGTAATATTAGTTACTTCAGCACAACCAGGTGATGGAAAGAGTTTTATCTCTGCTAATCTTGCCCTTGCTTATAAAGATGAAGGTAAGAAAGTCTTATTAATAGATGCTGATTTAAGATGTGGTAGACAAAATCAAATATTTAGAGTTGTTAACTCTGCTAATAAGGGTTATTCTAACCTAATTTTGAATTATCAAGAAGCTAGTACTAGTACTAGTAAGAATAAGAAAACGGTAAATTTTGATATTAAAGACTATATAGTAAAAACAAAACATGGTATAGATTTAATTCCTAATGGACCAACACCACCTAATCCAATTGAACTATTGACAAGTAATAATAATGAAAAGTTAATAGCACAATTAAAGAAAATGTATGACATTATCATCATTGACTGTACACCAGTTCTTGGAATAAGTGATGCTATTGTTATGACGAAATATAGCGATGCAAACATCTTAGTAGTTTCTAATAAGAAGACAAAATTAGAATTAGTATCAAGAGTTGAGAAAGTATTTAGTCAATCACATGCTACATTAACAGGAGTAGTAATTAATAAAGTTGATGTTAGTGAAGGTGGTTATTATGGATATTATTCTAATAGCTATTATGGAGAAAGTGAATAGTGAAAGATTTACATAATCACATTTTACCAGGTTTAGATGATGGGTGTAAAAACGAAGAAGAAAGTTTGAAAATATTAAATGACTTGATTAATAGTGGTGTTAATGAAGTCGTTTTTACACCACATTATGTTTCTGGTACTAAATATACGGCGAATAATAAGAAAAAGAAAGAGGTTTTTCTTAAATTAAAAAAGGTCATTGAAAAGAATAAGCTACCAATTAAAGTTTACCTAGGTAATGAGATTTTATTCTGTGATAATATTTTAGAATTACTTGCTAATGATGAAATATTACCTATTAATAATTCTAAGAGTTTACTTATTGAATTTCCAATGATGAATCTGCCGCATAATGCAAAAAATGTCTTTGATGAGTTAATAAGTGCTGGTTATAATGTAATACTAGCACATCCTGAAAGGTATTACTTTGTAAGAGAAGACATTAATATATTAAATGACTTTGTAAGTATGGGAGTGCACTTACAAGGAAATTATATGAGTCTTTTTGGTAGGTATGGTAAAACAAGTAAAACGATTCTTAAAAAGCTTTTAAAAAGAGGAATGATTGATATACTTGCTAGTGATACACATCATGAAGTGGGAGTAGATGAAGTAACACTGAGAAGAAAATTAAAATGGTATTTAAAAGAGGAAGAAATCAATCAGCTTCTTTTTGAAAACTTTGATTTGATTGTTAATAATAAAAAATAAGAACAGTAAAGAGGTATATGTTAATAGGCAGTTAACAAAAATAAATCAGGGTTAAAAGGTAAGATATCTATTTTAGATAAATTCATAAGTATGGAGTGGAGGTAACAATGATGATTTCAGCAGATACAACAATTGAAGATGATACTGTAGTTCAAAGGGGAAAAACAAAAGCAATTCTTTATAAGATAGAAAGAAGTTCTTATTTTTTTATAAAGAGAATATTTGATATAATATGCTCTTTAATAGGAATATTATTATTAATTCCTGTAACATTAGTAACTAAAATTTGTTACTTAATAACAGGGGATAGAAAATCAATTTTTTATAAGCAGAAGAGAATTGGTAAAAATGGTAAACCAATATATATTTATAAGTTCAGAAGTATGGTATATAATGCAGATGAAGTGTTAAAGGAACTTTTAAAAGATCCTAAGTATAAAAAAGAATGGGACTTAAATCAAAAATTTGAAAATGATCCAAGAATAACAAAAATGGGAAATATTTTACGAAAAACATCATTAGACGAATTACCACAATTTATTAATGTAATTAAAGGTGATATGTCTATGATAGGACCTAGACCTTTAGTAGAAGGTGAGCTTGATGCTCATAAAGGAAATCATACAATATATGAAAGTGTTCGTCCAGGTATTTCTGGTTGGTGGGCAGCTAATGGAAGAAGTGCAACTACTTATGAAAAAAGACTTGAATTAGAATATTTTTATTGTAATAATTGTAATTTAATATTAGATATCAAGTGTATTTTTAGAACAATAAAAGCAGTTTTATTTAAAACTGGTGCAAAGTAGAATTATTGTATGAAGGAAAATACATATATTGTTTAAAAATGGAGTATACAATAGTAGTTAGTTTAAGTATTTAATCATTGCATTGTATAGTGCAATGATTTTTTAGAAGAGGTGAGTTTATGAAAAAAGAAGAACCTATAAGAATAGCACAAGTTGTGGGTAAATGGGTAGGCGGTGGAGTAGAAGCCGTTGTAATGAATTATTATAGAAATATTGATAGAGATAAAATACAGTTTGATTTTCTATGTGATTCTGATTCTACCAATATTCCTTATGATGAAATTGAAAAATTAGGAGGAAGAGTTATTTTAATTCCTCCATATCAAAAAGTTTTTGAATATCAAAAAGAATTAATTAAAATTTTTAAACAAAATAAATATAAAATAGTGCATTCACATATTAATACTTTATCTGTTTTTCCATTACGTGCTGCAAAAAAGACAGGTGTTCCAATAAGAATTGCCCATAGTCATAGTACAACAAATAAGGCTGAAAAAAAGAAGAATATGATGAAAATGGTATTAAGACCATTTTCTAAAAAATATGCAACTAACTATTTCGCCTGTACAGAGCATGCTGGAAGATGGTTATTTGGAAATAAAGAATATGATAATGGCAATGTTTATATTTTAAATAACGCCATTGATTTAGATAAATTTAAGTATAATGAAAAAATCAGAATCAAAAAAAGAAAAGAATTAAATATAGAAAATGATACTTTAGTAATTGGGCATATTGGAAGGTTTGTTCCTCAAAAGAATCATACATTTTTAATTGATATTTTTAATGAATTACATAAAAAGAAAAAGAATTCAATGCTTTTATTAATTGGACAAGGACCATTAATGGATGAAATAGAGCAAAAAGTAGAAATGCTTGGATTATCAGATTCTGTAAAATTTTTAGGGCAAAGAGATGATGTTAATGAATTATATAATGTAATGGATTTATTTTTATTTTCATCCCTATATGAAGGATTGGGTATGGTATTAATCGAAGCTCAAGCAAATGGATTACCATGCATTGCTTCAACTGAAGTACCTAGAATTGCAAGAGTAAGTGATAAAATATCATTTATAAATCTAGATGATCAAATGGAAATATGGGTTAATACTATAATCAAATATTTAAATAATATAGATAGGTACAAAATTAACTTTACAAATGAAATAAATAAATATGATATAAAAAAAGAGGCAAAAAAATTAGAAAAATATTATACGAGAAATGGTAAGGAGTAAGAAACTATGAAAAATATATGTTTATATAGTGAAAAATGGACAAACGGTGGTATTGAATCATTTCTAGTTAATTTAGTTGAGTTACTATCAAAAAAATATAATTTTACTATAGTTACATCACAAAAAGAAACCAATATTTATGATGATAAATTACAAAAAAATAATTGCAAAATAATTGCGATGAATCAATCAATTATTAAAAATCCAATCAAGAGAACTTTATTTTCAATCATAAACTTTAAAAAAACAATAAAAAAAGGTAAATATGATATAGTTCATATTAATATGTATAACAGTGTTGGATTGTTTTATGCAAGTTTAATAAAAGAAAAGAACTTAAAGATTGTATGTCATGCACATAATACTGGAATAGATAATGATAAGTTTTATTTTAAAAGAATAACTAATTTTCTTTTGAAACAACTATTTACTAAAAAAAAATATATTTATTTAGCATGCTCTAATGAAGCGGCCGATTTTTGCTTTAAAATTAAATCCCAAAAGTTAACGATTGTTAATAATGGTATTGAAACAGAAAAATTTTTATTTGATTTAAATATGAGAAAAGAAATTAGAAAAGAACTAAATTTTGCAGAAAGCGATATTATTGTGGGACACGTAGGAAGATTTGTTGCTCAAAAGAACCATACATTTTTGATTGATGTTTTCAAAGAATTTTTGGAGATTATGCCTAACTCTAAATTAGTATTAATAGGCAATGGTGAAACAAAAGAAGACATAATGAGAAAAATTGTTGAATTAAAAATTGAAAAAAATATAATATTGTTGGAAAACATTAAGAATGTGAATGAATATATGCAAGCATTTGATTTGTTTTTATTTCCATCATTATACGAAGGACTTGGAATTGTTCTAATTGAAGCACAAGCTGCAGGATTAAAATGTTTTGCATCTGATACAATTCCTAGAAATGCAAAAATAAGTGATAATTTAATTTTTCTTAGTCTTTCTTCTTCACCAAAACAATGGGCCAATATCATGAAAGATAATATTGGCTATAAACGGATAAATATGTTGAATATGGTTAAAAGTAATAATTTTGATAGAAATTCGATTATGAGAAATATGGAGGAAATATATGGATGACAATTTGATTTCAATAATTATACCTGTTTATAATGTTGAAAAATATCTAAAAAAATGTATAAATAGCGTTATAAATCAGTCTCATAAAAATTTAGAAATTATATTGATTGACGATGGCTCTACAGACAAAAGCGGTATTATTTTAGATGAATATGCTAAAATTGATGAAAGAATCAAAGTATATCACAAGAAAAATGGGGGATTATCTTCTGCAAGAAATTATGGTATAAAAAGGAGCAATGGAAATTATATTTGTTTTATTGATAGCGATGATTTTATTTCAAAGTACATGATTGAAAATTTATTGAATAATTTATTAAAAACGCAGTCTGATATTTCAATTTGTGGAATGAAGTATTTCTATGTTGGCGATGAGATTAATGATGATTATAGTTATAAATATTTTGAATATAATAGTGAAGAAGCGTTGTTAAAAATGATAGATTACCAATCAGGAGTAGCACCAAATGCTGTTAACAAAATGTATAAAAGAGAATTATTTAGTGATGACTGCTTATATCCTATCGGAAAGTTATATGAGGATATGGGAGTTACTGCAAAACTATTTAATAAATGTAATAAAATTGTTTATACGCCTGATTGCTATTATTATTATTTACAACGAGAGGATTCAATTACAAATGAAATCTTTAAAGAAAAAGATTTGGATCATATATATATGAGCAAACTTTTATATGATTTTATTTCTGAAAACGCTAAATCAATAAAAAATGAGTATTTTGTTTATCACATTCTTAATGAAATTTCGTGTTGCAATAAAATTTTTATTTCAAGACAGAAAAATTATAAGAATGTTATTAATCAAACCAAATATGACATTAAACATAATATTAAATTAATTTTAAACTCAAAAATATATAGTTTTAGAAAAAAAATACAAATTATTTGTATGGGGTATTTTACAACTATTTATAAAAATATATATTTAATAAATTATAACAAAAAGAGGAAAAAAGAAAATGAAAAAAAATGAATTTTTTATAAATCTTATATCAATTTTTGTTAGCTTTTTAATTATTTTAATTAATACGGTTAAAGATTATAATATTAAATTGAGACTAGTTTTATATTTGCTATATTTTGGTTTTATAATAATTTTTTCAATTAAAAGAATGAAAAGTCTTAAAAATTGCTTTTTTAATATTAATTTTATATATGGCTGTGTTTTTTTTGCCTATTCATTTATTGGACCACTAATGTTTGTTCTAGACAATTATTCTCCAAGATTTTATTACTTTAATTATAATCAAACAACAATGAATGAAGCCTTGAAAATATATATAAATATTTATAGTATCTTCAACATTTTATCATTTGCTTTCAATAAAATTAAAGTAATTGATATGAAAAGCAAGGTTGATAATTTGAAAACTAAAACTATGAATTTAAATAGTGAATTGACAATTTATGATTTTATTGCTTTGTTTTCAACATTATATTGTTTAATTAAACTTATTTCATATGGTACATCGTTTTTTGGTTTATCAACATTACAAAAAAGAGATGTTTTAAATAGTGGTATAAGTCATTATATAAATTTATATGTTATTGTGTATTCACTATTTTTGGTATTGCCTTTCTTATTTAAAAATCAGAAAAAGAATTTTGCATTTTATATTAGAGTACTTAATATTGCAGTATATTGGTGCATTTTCTTAACATGTGAAAGAAGTGTTTTCGTAGCCTTTTTTATAGGTGTTATAATGCTTTTTGCAACTAGAGTGAATAAAATAAAATTTAAACATATCTTGATGATTTCCGTTATTTTTGTGGCTTTTCTGTTTAGTGCTGCAATTAGAGAGAATATTTCTTTTTCTAATCATAAAATTAATGACGTATTATACAGTTCAACTACAGAGTATTATTGTACATTTACAATTACCAATGCTTTATTAAATTATAATCCAGAAGAATTGAGTTACGGCAAAACGTATTATTATGATTCTTTTACTAAATTATTTCCATCATTCATTTTACCAAACAAACCTAAAGACTTGTCACAGCAATTTAAAGAAAAAAATAATTTGAATGTAGGATTTGCATTTAATCCAGTTGCCGAAGGAATTATTAATTTTGGAATTTTTGGTGCTACAATTTTTGTGCCTATGCTAATGTTTCTAATTACATCAATTGCAGAAAGAATGGGTAAAAGAAATATTCTATATTATATAATAGTAGCATGCTATTCTTTGTATTATTGCAGGGGAGCATTCTCTAACTTCTTCTTTGATATTCTTTTCTGTTATATAGTAATCTTTTGTATTTATAAAATAAATTTTTTAGGAGGTAAAAATGAAAAAAGTAGGATTGATAACATATCATAAATCTTATAATTATGGTGCAATGTTGCAAGTTTATGCGACTCAATATATAATAAAAAAATTGGGATATGATTGTAAAATAATTGATTATGTAAATAAAGATGAGGAAAAGGAAAATAAATTATTTTGCTATAAAAAAAATTTTACATTTATACATAATGTTAAAAATCTATTGCGTAATATATTTTTAAAATCATATTTTATTAGAAATAATAATTTCAAAAATTTTATTAATAAATTAGATAGAACAAAAAAAGTTACAAATTGTATAGAAATTTCAAAATTAAAGTTTGATACTTATGTTGTGGGTAGTGATCAAGTCTGGAATCCATTAATTACAGGAAATAAATTTGAACCTGCATACTTACTGGATTTTAAGGCTAAAAATAAAATTTCTTTTGCTTCAAGTATGGGAAGCCATAAATTAAATAGTTCTGAAATGATATATATTAAGGGAAAATTAAGTGATTTTAATGCGATTAGTGTTAGGGAAAAGTTTGCAAAAGATCAATTAAATGAATTAGGAATAAATAGTAAAATAGTATGTGACCCAACTTTACTTATTAACAAAGATGATTGGGTTAATAATTGCTATGATAATAGTATTTTGAATGAAATACCAAAGAACTATATAATTTTATATTTATTAGAGCCTTTTAATGATAAAATTTCGGAAATTTTATTAAAGGTTAAATCAGCTTATAATCTTCCTATAGTATATATTGCTTTTTCAAATTCAAAGAAGAAAAATGTTGATTATCATCTTACAAATGTTACACCAGAGAGATTCGTTTGTCTTATAAATAATTCTGATTTAGTTTTAACTGATTCTTTTCATGGTACAGCATTTTCTGTTAATTTAAACAAAAATTTTATTTCAATTTTAAATCCTTCTAATCCAAAAAGAGTTGAAGATTTTCTAACTTTATTGGGTTTAGAAGAAAATATTTATAATGAAGAAATTAAAAAAAATACTATTGATTATAAAAAAATAAATACAAAAATCGAAAGCATTAGAAAAGAATCAATTGAATTTTTAAAACAAAATTTATAATGGTGGTTTTATGACTAAAGAAAAATATTTATTTAAAAATACTTTTATTATAACTATTGGAAAAATATGTACACAATTGGTTACATTTTTTTTACTTCCTTTATATACAGCTGTTTTATCTACTAAGGAGTATGGAATAGTTGACTTAGTAACAACTTTATCAATGCTATTATTACCCATAATAACATTTCAAGTTGAACAGGCTGTTTTTAGAGAATTATTAGATAATAGAACAAACAAAGAAAAGAATAATTTGATAATTTCAAACGGAATTATTTCGGTAACTATTCAATGTTTATTTTTCATAATTATATACTTGCTTTTGTCACCAATTTTTAAAAATGGATATGAACATTTGTTGCTTATTAATGTTATTTGCTACATATATATATCACTTTTTCAACAAATTGCTAGAGGAAAAGGAAATAATATTACATATTCAATAGGTAGTTTTATTAATGCCAGTGTAACAATTTTATTTAATTTAATATTTTTATTAAAATTTCAAATGGGTGCAAAAGGTATGATTCTTGGTAATATATTTGGACAGACTGCTGCTATAACTTACTTGTTTTTTGCAGAAAAAATTTCAAAAAATTTGCATCTTTCTTTATTCAATATTAAGTATGTAAAAAAGTTATGGAAGTATTCATTTCCGTTAATTCCTAATGAATTATCATGGTGGGTTTTTAATGTATCTGACAGGGTAATTGTTTCCTTGGTTTTGGGATTGTCAGCAAATGGAATTTTATCTGCATCAAGCAAGTTTTCTAATGTATATATAACTTTGTTCAATATTTTTAATATAAGTTGGACTGAATCAATAAGTTTATTTATTAAGGAAAATGATATTGAAAAATTTTTTAATCGTGTTTTTGGAATAGCACTATCATTATTTTCCTCTATTGGACTTGGAATTATTGCCTGTTTACCATTTGTTTTTAATATTATAATTAATGCTAAATATAATTCATCTTATAATTTAATTCCAATTTTGATTATTGCTTCACTGTTTAATGTAATAGTCGGCCTATTAAGTGCTGTTTACATTGGCAATAAAAACACAAAGGCAGTTGCAAAAACCTCAGTTATTTCTGCTTTATTAAATTTAAGCGTTCACTTAGCTTTAATAAAATTTATTGGATTATATGCCGCTGCTATATCTACTTTAGTGTCTTTTGTGATAATGTCTATATATAGATTGCATGATATAAATAAAAAATACATTAAAATTACTTATGATTATAAAAAAATAATTTATACTTTAATTGTTGCTCTAATTATTGTTATAACATACTATTTGAATAATTTATATATACATATTTTTGGATTAATATTAGCTTTTGTGTATGCTATTTTGATAAATAAAAATATTGTAAGTATATTAATGATAAAACTCAAAAAAAGAAAGGAAGCATATTATGATAAAAAAACATTTAAAAAAAATCAAATTTTTGGTAAAGATTAGAAAAAAATATAAAATAGATAGAGAATTTAGAAATGATAAAAGTTTTTTTATTAAGAATTATTTAGAATCAACTGAGAATATTAATACTAAGAAATATGATATATTGTTGATAGTTCATGGCCTTGAGAAAGCTACTTTAAATAAAAATCCAAGAAGATTTGGAGTTGAAAAGGTCAAAAGGCTAATAAATAATTTAAAATATATGGAGAATAATGACAAAAATTTAGGCTATGAATATTTTTTAGGAGTTACCTGCTTAAAAAAATATTGTGAATTTTATGAGAAACAACAATGGATAGATGCAGATGAATATATGATGGTTAAATCTTTTTTAAATTCATTAAGCAATGTTTCTGATCTTAATATTCCATTTGGTAAGAATATTATTAAATTAGAAGACATAATGAGTTCTGTTAACAATATAAATTATAAGGATATTGTTAACAGTCGTCATTCTATTAGAAACTTTTCAGAAAAAAAACTTGATAAAGAAACAATTGATGATGTAATTTCTTCAGTTATTCATACTCCATCAGCTTGCAATAGACAAATGTGTAAAATTTATTTTATAAGTAGTGAAAATATGAAAGAGAAAGTTAAAAATTACGCCATGGGATTGGGAAATTTTGAATTAAAAAATATAAACTACTTTTTAATCACATACGATATGAATTCTATGTATTTTGAAGGTGAGAGAAATCAAGGCTATTTTAACTCTGGTTTACTTGCTATGAATTTTGTTAATTCTTTGCATGTTCATGGAATAGGTAGCTGCTTCATTGAATCTGGTAATACGTTTGCTGAAGAAGAAAAATTAAAAGAAGAACTAGGTCTTCCTAAAAGTGAAAGAATTGCTGTTATTATTACTGTGGGATATTATAAAAATGAAAATGAAGTTTTGTTCAGTAAAAGAAAAAAAATAGAAGATATTTATAGGAAAATTTAAAAATTTATTTTTATGGGTGATATTATTAAAAAGAGAATTGAGTGGATTGATGTATTCAAGAAATTTGCAATTGTTATGGTTGTTTATGGACACATATTATTTAACAATATAATTGTAAATTTATTCATTTACTGATGTTTATGTTTGAAGTGATGATTTAATCCATATTTTGTTTAATATTTTCTTATAAACAATATTGTGGTATAATAAGGCACAGATGGGAGAACCATCTATATGTTATTAAGGAAGTGTATATTTATGGGGTGGAAAAATCAAAAGTATTTAAAACTAGAAAAAAAGGTAAATAAGAAGTTATCTGATAGAGATAATTATAGTATAAAAGTAAATGAATATGAGAAAATGACTTCTGATGTATTACCAGTTAAAAGTGGTAAATCATATATTGAACATAAATCAGCTTTGGCTAATTACTTTCGGGCAAGAGAAATAAGTATTACATATTATCCTGCTAGAATTGAATTTAGTAGAAAGAAAGATTAAGTATGTTTAATAAAAAAAATATTAGTTGGTTATTAGTTATTCTTTGGATGATATTAATATTTATTATGTCTAATATGACTGGTGAAGTATCAACTAAAGCTAGTGTTGGTGGGATAGAAAAAACTATTACTGTTGTTGCTAATACTACTAATAAGATGAATATAACTAAGAAAGATAATGACCAACCTAAAAGAATTAAGAAAATATCAAAGAAGTTAAATTATCCAGTAAGAAAGTGTTTACATGTTACTGAATATCTTATACTGACATTGCTTTTATATAATGCTTTTTGTAAGAGTGGTATTAAAAATAAGAAAACATTGTTTCTATGTTTGTTAATATGCTTCTTATATGCTTGTACTGATGAATTTCATCAATTGTTTAGAGAGAGAACTAGTAGTTTTATAGATGTATTAATAGATACATCAGGGGGCTTAATTGCTGTTTTTATAATAAAATTAAAAAATAGGGGAATCGGTGAGTAGAATGTTAAAAAGATTAAATATTATTCTAAATATAATAGCTATTATATTTCTATTATTAATATCTATTTCTATTACTGAGTTAAATATTTTACCTGGAAAGTATTATTATCCGATGATTGGTTTATTACTTATTATTGGTATATTATTTATATTTAGTATATTTAAAAGTAATAAGAAATCTTTACTAATTATAAGTATTATTAGTTCAATAACCATTAGTATAATATCTTTTTTAGGACTTATTTATTTAAATAGTACTAATAAGTTATTAGATAATATAAGTTTTATGAAAGAGAAGAGTATTTACTATATAATAGTTAAAAAAGATAGTGATTATAAGGAATTATCTGATTTAGATAATAAAAATCTTGCTATTATAGATAATGGTTCTAGTAATTATCAAAAGGCATTGAAAGAAGTAAATAAAAAGATAAATATAAACACTATTAAATATAAAAATATTAATACTATAGCTAGTGATTTAGTTGCTGGTAAAGTAGATAGTATTTTATTAAATTCTAATAGTAAAAGAATATTAGATGATATATTAAAAGATTTTAAGAATAATACTAGAGTAGTAGATAAAGTAGTTATTTATGTTAAACGGGGAAAGAGTACTGTTATTAATAGTAATGAACCTTTTAACGTTTTAATAAGTGGTATAGATACAGCTGGTGATATTAATTCTGTATCAAGAAGTGATGTTAATATTGTAATGACTGTTAATTCTAAGAATCATGAAGTGCTTTTAACTAATATTCAAAGAGATATGCAAGTACAACTTCATAGTACGACAGGAATTAAAGATAAATTAACTCATGCAGGTATTTATGGTATTGATATGTCAAGACAAACTATTGAAGACTTTTTAGATACTAAAATACCATATTACATTAGAGTTAATTTTGATAGTTTAGTAAAAGTAGTTGATTCTATTGATGGTGTTGATATAGATAATGATGTTGCTTTTAAAGGATATACTAGAAACTTTGAAGTTGGTAAGTTACATTTAAATGGTAAGGAAGCTTTAGAATATGCTAGGGAAAGAAAGAAAATGCCATCAGGTGATTATACTAGAGGATTACATCAAGAAAAAATAATAGAAGCAATTATTAATAAAGTAACTACTAGTAAGAAAATATTAAATAATTATTCTAAGTTTACTAGTGTTTTAGATGAATTTATTCAAACTAATATTCCTTCTTCAACTATTAAAGCATATGTAAAAGAACAAATTGATACTATGCCTAAGTGGAAAGTTATAAGTAGAGCAGTAGAATCAAGTGGTTCTGCTTTGATGGAAACATATTCTATGCCAGGAATGAATTTATATGTAGCATTTCCAGATGAAAATAGTGTTAGAACTGCTTCTACTATTATTAATGGAATGTTAGAAAATAAAAAGTATGATACTATAAATAAGTAAAATTAAGCTTTTATGATTAATAATTCATAAGGCTTTTTTTCTATTTAATAGCTAATTTACTTGTATATTTGATAAATAGTATTATAATATAGACAGGTGAGAGAAAGTGCGAAGGTTATTTTTAATTTTATTTAGCTGTATAATTATGATTAGTTGTACAGATGTTTATGCTAATATTATGTGTAGAGATGGTTCTGTTAGTAAGACTTGTACTGATTGTCATAGGGGATGTTGTTCTCATCATGGCGGTTGTGCATCAGGTGGAAGCTCCTCTAGTAATAATAGTTCTAGCAGTAGTTATAGAAATAATTCATATGTAAAGTCTTATGTATATGGATGTACTAATGCTAATGCTATCAACTATAATGGTAGTGCCAATAAAGATGATGGTAGTTGTATATTAAAAGTACTTGGTTGTACAGATAAAAATGCAATTAATTACAATAGTAATGCTAATACAGACGATGGAAGTTGCATTGCTAAGGTGTTAGGTTGCATGGATGAAAAGGCTGATAATTATGATGAAAAAGCAAATACTGCTGATGGAAAATGTTTATATACAACAACCAAAAAAGTAACTAAAAAAGTAAAGTATAAAACTAAATATAAATTTAATTTGTTCAAAAATGGAAAAGTATCTAAAAAAGGAAAAAACGGTAAGAAAGAAATAACTTATAAAATAACTAAAAATGAAAATAATAAAGTAGTTAAAAAGGAAAAAGTAAGTGAAAAAACATTAGTAAAAAAAGTAGATAAAATTGTTTACACTAATAAATTGGGAAAAAAATAATTGTGCTAAGTTAATTATATAAAATAAGACTGATTATAATTAACTAATCTTTTTAACTTTTTCTAATAGTAGATCTATTATTTTAGCAATTTCTTTTTGAATCGTACCATAACCATAATTAAGTAATATATAAATAATAGATAAATGTCATTATTGATGACCAATATAGTTTTATGCAATAGAAAAAGGATAAAACCTAGAGTTTTATCGCTTTTATTTCTTTTATCGGTATACCAGTCATTCTAGAAATTTCTTCCTGACTTATTCCATTACCTAACATCGTACTAATTATAGAAGTCTGTTTTTCGACATTTCCTTGCTCAATTCCAGCTTTAAATGATATACTTCTAATACCATTTTCAATTCTTTCTCGCTCCAAATCGGCATCGTAAAGTCCAATAGTATTAATATCAAGAGAAGCTTCTTTTATTCTTCCTACTGCTTCCATCAAGTCATTATCTCCTTTCCCTAATTTTTCTAAATCCCTAATCTTATCAACTTTCAATATAAGTAACGCTTTTTCAAGCTTACTTAATCTAGCTCCATTATAGTATTTCTTAGCTAGTTTTGGAAGACTAATATGATATTTTTTAACTTTTTCCGTTTCAATTTGTTTACTTTTTTTATCAGTATAAACAAATTCTAATGTTGAATCTTTACCTTTAAAATAAGTAAAATTATTTAGATTGATCTGTAAAAACGAATAAAGTGTACTATAATCATTACCAGAGTTTAAACTTTCTCCTTCAATCTTTCCTAGATAAGCATCATTACGCATGAATAATCATTCATAATACTTGCCATTCATTTCAATATTAACTAATAACTTATCAATACCAACAATAAAATCAGAGATTTTTCTTTTCTCCTTAGCATTACTTAGATTAAGTTCATTATTCTTAATCACTAATTTACGTTTAATTTCTTCTTTTGATACACTCGTAAATTCACTAATTAGAAAAGAAAGATAATTAGGACAAGAAGTCATCACTATCTTAAAGACAGAGTCTTGTGTAGCTGGTATAACCTTATTTTCTCTTAAGAGTTTTTCTTTTAACTTTAAAACTCTATCATTATCTAAATTTACAATATTTCCTCGCCTTCTTTCGGTGAGACCTAATCTAACACATATAAAAAAGAAGAGCAAATACCGAATTTTTAAAATTCACCCTTCTTTTTTGCCGAATTTTGCATTTTCAACTATGGAATTTTCTATTTTTGGGAAAATTTAGACCTGAATTTGCAAAATTATCACTTTTTAAAAAATTTTAATTTCTTTATCATATAGTAAAAGATGAATCGTAAAAATTCATCTATTTAGAAATATTAATTATTTCATCTAAACTATCATCTGTTGCCATTATATTTTTGTGTTCTTGATTACATTTTTCACAACGATAGAGTATTTTATAAGTATCCTTAAACTTTTCAATCCCAATAGGTTTTAATATTCCTTTACACGGATTAGCTCTATCACCAGGCATTATATCTATATGAATAGAGTAAAGACAGTACGGACAATGGTCTCTTGTTGTATATCCCAAAGGAGAGATTTCTTTTCCACAATGAATGCAAATAAAGCCTTCATCTCTTTTAACAAACTGTTTCATAACATCACCATTTAAAGTATAGCAATAATTTAAAAAAAATGCTATCCTTAAAATGAAGGAGGGAAATTATGATAAAATATGAAACAATAGTTAATAAATATTATTATAAAAGAGAAGATATAGATAACATAATAGAAATACTTAAGAGTACTAACTACTATATAAATTGTACCAAAGAAGAAGTTACAAAATTAGTGCAAGCAGTAGATGAATTTTTGGGTGATATAAAGGTTCAAAAAGAAAATACCATATTAGAACGACATGAAACAGAAGAGGAAGCACGGGCCTATTTTGGAGAAGAATTTATTAATAAATTTGATAAATTACTTACAGAGCTTGATGAAGAACAAACTATAGTAGCACTACATGGAACCCATCCAGATAATTGTTCAAAGATATGTGAAGAAGGATTAAAATACTTATATCCAAGTCTTCCTTCTACAGCTGTTTCTCAATCAATGGCTTATGGTGCTGAGAAAATGCACTATGATAAATACGAAGAGCTATTAAACTGGAAACATAAGGACTATAAGGGCTTAGTAATGATTGCAGTTCCTTATGAGTGTTACTATAAAGAAGGACTTTGGAATCATTATCAAGAAACAAATAATGTTATGTATGGTAGTCAAGATTATAAAATAAATCCGGATTTTATTGTCGGGTATATAAATGTAAACGATAAGAAAATAATAATTAATCCTAAGTATAATAGAAATCATGATTATACGGGATTAGTAAAAGATAATGATATTTATAGAGAGAATAAAGAGTTAGATAATGATAAAGTAGCAAGTATAATGAGAGCAAGTCGGGAAGAGTTTCAATCATCAGTATCAACTACAGAAGAAAAAAAGAAACAAGAAGAAGAAATTAATATTAAAAAAATACCAGAATATATAGAAAACTTAAATTATACCTTTAACCGTCTAAAATTAGTTTGTCCTGATGTTATAAATGAGGAAAACTATAAAGAATTATTAACAGATTTATCAAAAAACTTTACTACTATTACTAAGGCGGTACCATTACTACCAACTAAAGAAGAATTAGAAAAATCTAAGGAAGTTACTACTAATCAAAATAACTTTACTCTTGCTGATGACTTTTTTGATGATGACCTTGAATGGGATGATACCCCTCCTACTAAAGAAGTAAATAAAAAATAGTAATTTGTCAAAAGCTCCATTATTTGCTATAATTTTTAATGAAAGGTTACGATTTATATGGAGTTTACAATAGAAGAATTTGAAGGACCACTTGATCTTCTTCTTCATCTTATAAAAGAAAATAAAATGGACATATTTGATATTGAAATTAATCTAATAACAGAACAATATCTAAAATATATTCATAATATGGAGAAAGTAAATCTTGAAGTATCAGAGTATTTAGTTTTAGCTAGTGAACTTATTGAAATAAAAGCTAAGATGTTACTACCTAGAAAACAACAAGAAAGTGAAAAAGAGGAAGAAGATCCAAGAGAAGAATTAGTTAATAAACTATTAGAATATCAAGCTTATAAAGAAATTAGTAAAGACTTGAAAGAAAAAGAAGAATTAAGAAAAGAAATTTATACTAAAGCACCAGAAAAATATAGTGACTATCAAGAGGAAGAAGTAACTTTTGAAGGCGGTTCGGTTGATTTGCTAGTAGATGCTTTTAAGAAGTTTTTATTAAGAAAACAAGAAGAAAAACCACTTAATACTAAAGTAACTAAAAAGGGTATAACTGTATCTAGTAGAAGATATGAAATTAAAAACTTACTTAAAGAAAAGGGAAGAGTTAACTTCTATCAAATGTTTACTGTTCCTACCAAAGAATATATAGTAGTTACTTTTCTAGCTATATTAGAAATGGCTAAGAGTAAAGAATTAATTATTCATCAAGAAGGTATTTATGATGAAATAATTTGTGAGGGGGTTTAAGATGGAGGCAGTACTTGAAGGATTATTGTTTGTAGTAGGAGATGATGGTTTATCTCTTGAACAAATTAAAGATGTTTTAGAAATTGATTTTGAAGAAATAAAAGTATTAATTACATCTTTACAGGAAGAATATTCTAAAGATACAAGGGGCATAAAAATAGAGTTTTTAGGTAATAAGTTAAAACTTACTACTAAGAGTGAACATCATTTATATTATCAAAAGTTATTAGAAAATAAAGAAACACATTCTCTAAGTCAAGCAGCTTTAGAAACTCTTGCTATCGTAGCTTACAATCAACCATTAACAAGAATACAAGTTGATCAATTAAGAGGAATAGCTAGTGCTCCAATGATTAGAAAATTAGTTGCTAAAGGATTTATCAAAGAGTCAGGTAGAAGTAATTTACCAGGAAGACCTATTCTTTATGAAACAACTAGTGACTTCTTAGATTATTTTGGACTTGCTAATATTGAAGACTTACCAGATATGAGAGATTTCTTAAGTACTGGTGAAGTAAAAGATGAACAAGTAGATTTATATGAATCTAAATATAAAGAGATTGATTAGGAGCAAAAAATGAAAAAAGAAGATAAAAAGGGAACAAATAAGAAAAAGATTAAGTGGTTAATAGTAGGGTATTCATTATTGTTTATATTTCTTTCAATTTCATACTTACTAAGTAATAAGCTTCCAGATCTTTGGAGTTATGAAACACTCTACTTTTCGGTAATATATTTTTTAACACTACCATTTATTCTAGGAATAGAAATACCAAAGAAGAAAATAATTTATCCATTATACTTTTTAGCAGCTATTGCCATATCTTGGATTACTTATAGAGAGACATATCTTTGTTATTCACTCTTTACTTTACTAGTATTTACTATATCTGTTACACCACTATTATATCCTAAGGCTTTAAATAATAAGGTAAGAAAAGTACTTAGAATAGTTATTCCAATAATATTTTTAGCAGGAAGTATATTTTTAGTATATCAAGAACTAGGTCTTAATAATAATTATATTGATACAGACTTTGATACTGACACATCTTATGATGAAGGAATATACATCTCTCCTAGTTTTCTAGGTAATTATAAATCTACTATAATTGATGACCAAAAAAATATAAAAGAAATGCGATTAGTAATAAGTGATAAAAAGAATGAATTTGATGAGAATCTATTTTCTGATGCTGCTATCTATTATAATACTACCTTAGATATTTATGAAAATGAAACCTTAAAAAAGAGATATTACTTTTTAAATAAATCTCTTATTGATGATAATTTAACTTTTGAATGTCTTGGAAGTTATAATGCTGATAATCCTAGTAAACTTGATAAAACATTACTTGGAAGTCCCGTTGATTTAACTCTTAGTAATAATACCTATACGATGAATATAAATTTTATTACTAATAACGGTGGTAAAGTAGTTTTTAGTAAGGTAGGAGCATTTGATGATACTATTCAATATACCAATGCTAAGGAATACTACTTTTATGATGCTGGTGATAACAAGTACAAATATACTTATAATGAACCAACGGATAAAAAGGTACTTAGTCATTATGTTTGTAATACAAACGATTGTAACTTGTATGTTGAAAGTGATTACTTTGCAGTAATTAGGGAGGATAAAAGTTATTATGTTTATAATGTTAAGACAGGTAATATAATTAATTCTTTTACAACAAAAGAAAAATATTTAGTTGTTAACCTTATAGCAAAAAACAATTTTCCAAGTGGAATAATATTAGAACAAACTAATGACTATAAATCTAAAGTTAGTTATTATGACTTCTACTATGGTAAAGAAACTATTAATGCTGAAATGTGTGATTATATTTATGATCCTGGCGAAAAACTACCAGGCAACTACTTATTCTGCAAAAAAAATAATTCTACAAATTTAGTAAATACTAAAGGAGAAATAGTTAAAGAAGAAGTAAATTCTTATTTAGCAAGTGATGATGGCACTATTTACTTTTATGAAAGTGTACAGGAAAGTCCAACTACAGTTCCTGTAGTTAAAAAACTTTATGATAAAAATTTCAATATGATCTATACTGATAAAAATGATGGTGAAAAACTTGACTATGATAATATGGATGTTGATGCAGATAGTATAACATTTGTAACAAATAAAAAAATTTATACTTATAAAGGAAATACTAAAGTGTTTGAAAGTAAAACTGATTATAAGGAAATCTATAAAGTATCTAAAAATTATATTGTTGTTAATAAAAATGATTATGTAACTATAATTGATCCTAAGGAAAAGGTAATTGCTACAGTATGTAAACTATCACCTGAAAATAAAGTTAAATATATATATACTAAAGATGGCACTGATATTCTTTCAATATATGTATTTGATCCTAATATAGTTGCAGATGAAATAGAAGTAACTGAATATAATAAAGATATTCTTAGTGATAAAGAAAAATTTGAAAAGTATAAAAAAGGACATACTTTCTATGAATACGATTTCCATACTAATGAATCGAAAATAGAAAAAAAAGCTGTATTGGCTTTCATTGGTTATTAAAAGTATTGAAAAAAGAAACTGTAGTGTTTGCAGTTTCTTTTTAGCTGTTTAAACCATTTATCAAAAATTAATAACAAATATATATTTAAGTAGTATACAATAATACTATACAAAAGTCTGTTTTTTGATTAATCCTTTACTATTTTGTTTTGCCATATTATTAAGGGTTATTTCATTAGCTAATGAAGTACCATTATCTAAGATTTCACAAACTTGTAATAAAGTATCAGCATCAATTTCTTTTCTTTCTCCACTATTTGTTATTACATAATTGCCAGAAATATTATAATGTAGTTGAATCGGTGGATTATCCCAATCTCCAGAATATTGAAAATCAATCATTTCACCAATTTCTTTATACGTATTATTATCTTTGGGGTGCATAACAAATTTATGAGAGTAGAATATAGAAGAACCATCTTCGTTAAAATATCTAGAAACATAATATTTAGAGTTAATTCCGCTACTCGCATAGATTGTTTTTGAATATTCATCTTTTGATTCTATTTTTAATTTACAAGCATCTTTACTAGTTTTATCATCAAAATCATCAGAAGGACTGGCGATTAAATTTATCTTTTCTAAATAATCAGTTGGTTTTACTACTTCAACATCATCTCTTAAAAAAGGATTAACAGCAACATCGAATTTGTTAAGTAATGGTTGTATTAAATCTTTAGCTAAGAAAGGAAATTTAATGCAACCTTTTTCTAACTTCTTTCTATTTGCTTCAACCTTTTGCATTACTTCTTCCTTAGTAATAGCTAAGTTACTATCTTTATAAAAATTTTTAAATTTAGTAAGTTTAAGACCTTTAAGGTAATTATTTATTACTTGATTTAAAATAGTTTTATAGTCAGTTTCTGCTATTTCATCTTTTCCGCTTATTCTTGCATAATAATCTTTTAATTCAGTTAAAACCAAGACTGCATCATTTAATTCATAGATATGAAATTCTTCTAAATATTTGTTTTTACTAACTCTTCTTCGCAATCTCTCTTTAGCTTCAGTGTATACTGTATCGATACTTTTTCTTTCTTCTTCACATTTTCTTTTGACTTCTTTGAAATCTGTATCCCTTTTATAAATGTCATCAATAGCATTCTTTTTATCTATATTGTTAGATTCTATCCAAGTTCCATCTGGGTATTTTTTTTGCATATAAGTTAAAAAGTCTAAAGGAATCTTTCCAGTTAATTCTAGACAAGATAAAAACTTATTAACTCGCATATTTAAATCATTCCAGCCATAGTAAACTATATTATCAATGACTCTTTCTTCTGTCACTATTCCGAGAGCTTTAATTATTTCTTTTAGTTCTAAATAGTTCATAATATTCCTTCTTTCTTTTTCGCTATATTTTATCATAAATATACCTAAAAGTAAATAAAAAACTCGGGAAGTATAAACCTCACGAGTAACATTTCATTTGGTGCACATGAAGGGACTTGAACCCATACGAAGAAATCTTCTGCAGATTTTGAGTCTGCCGCGTCTACCAGTTTCGCCACATGTGCATAAATAAATTATATCATAATAGTAATAAAAAAATAAATAGTTTTTGTAAAAAATCATATCCTAAATTAGGAACATAAAATTTTAAAGACTTGAAGAGCAATTAAAAATAAAGTATAATAGGTGTTGTTGGAGGATAAAAATGGAATATATAATTATTTTATTAGTACTTCTAGTTATCTTACTTGCAGTACTTAAAGCTAATAAGAAAGATGCTGGCTTAGACTTTAATAAATTAGTAGAATATCTAGGAGGAAAAGATAACATCATTCAATCAGAAATAAAAATGTCTAGATTTATTGTTACATTGAAAGATGTTAGTAAAGCTGATAAAGAAGCTATTCAAAAGCTAGGTGCTAAAGGAGTAGTGGAAATTAATAATCAGTTAAAAATTATATTAGGACAAGATTCTAAACAACTAAAAAAATATATCGATGAAATGAAGTAGTTTATGCTACTTTTTTTCTTTTCTTTTTGATATACTCTATTTAGAAAGGATATGAGAATATGAAATATGTTTATGCTTTTAGTGAAGGTAATAAAGATATGCGTAACACCTTAGGAGGAAAAGGAGCTAATCTTGCCGAAATGACTAGTTTAGGTCTACCAGTTCCCCAAGGATTTACCGTATCTACTGATGCGTGTACTAAGTATTATGAAGAAAATGAAACAATAAATAAAGAAATAGAAGAGGAAATATTTAAAGAATTAGCTCATCTAGAAGAAATAACAGGTAAAAAGTTTGGAGATGAAACTAATCCTTTATTAGTATCAGTAAGAAGTGGTGCTAGAGTATCAATGCCAGGAATGATGGATACAGTCTTAAATCTTGGAATGACTGATAGTGTTGCTTTAGGATTTAGTAAAATAACTAATAATAAAAGATTTGTTTATGATAGTTATCGCCGTTTTATTCAAATGTTTGCTGATGTAGTAATGAACTTTCCTAAAAGTTCTTTTGAAAAATTATTTGATAAGATTAAAGAAGAGAAAAATGTTATTAATGATACGGACTTAACAGCAGATGATTTATTGGAAGTAATTGAAAGATATAAAATAGAATATAAAAAATATGCAGGAGTAGATTTTCCCCAAGATGCTAGAGTTCAATTATTAGAAGCTATTAAAGCGGTGTTTAGAAGTTGGAATACAGATAGAGCAAAAACTTATCGCCGTCTTAACCATATACCATCTAATTGGGGAACAGCTGTTAATGTTCAACAAATGGTTTATGGAAATAAAGGAGATACTTCTGGTACAGGAGTTGCTTTTACAAGAAATCCAGCGACAGGAGAGAAAGCTTTATTTGGTGAATATCTAATGAATGCTCAAGGAGAAGATGTAGTAGCAGGAATTAGAACTCCACAACCAATCGCTACTTTAAAAGAAGTAATGCCAGAGTGTTATAATGAATTTGAAAGAATTTGTTCTATCCTAGAAAATCATTACAAAGACATGCAAGATATGGAATTTACTATTGAAGATGGTAAACTTTATATGTTACAAACAAGAAATGGTAAAAGAACTGCTACTGCTGCTTTAAAAATAGCTGTTGATATGGTAGAAGAAGGAATGATTAGTAAAGAAGAAGCCTTAATGAAAGTAGATGCTTCTAGTCTTGATCAATTATTACATAAGACCTTTGATTCTGATGCTTTGAGTAAAGCAGAAGTTATTGCTAAAGGATTAGCAGCATCACCTGGAGCAGCAACAGGTAAGATTTATTTTACAGCAGAAGATGTTATGGCTTCTCATGAGAGGGGAGAAAAAGATTTACTCTTAGTAAGAAGTGAAACATCACCTGAAGATATAGAAGGTATGAATCTAGCACATGGAATTTTAACAATAAGAGGAGGAATGACTTCTCATGCAGCTGTCGTTGCTCGTGGAATGGGAACTTGTTGTGTTTCTGGTTGTGGTAGTTTAATAGTAGATGAAGTAAATAAAACAGTAACTACTGCTACTGGAAAAGTGTATCATGAAGGAGATTATTTATCACTTGATGGTAGTACTGGTAATGTTTATGGAGAAAAGATTTTAACAGTTGAACCTACTATAAGTGGTGATTTTGAAACATTTATGAGTTGGGCTGATAGTGTTAGAAAACTAAGAGTAAGAGCAAATGCTGATAATCCAAGAGATGCTAAAGTAGCAAGAAACTTTGGTGCTGAAGGAATAGGACTATGTAGAACAGAACACATGTTCTTTGATAAAGATAGAATCTTTAATTTTAGAAGAATGATTACAGCTGATACTAAAGAAAAAAGAGAAGAAGCCTTAACTAAGATTTTACCTTATCAAAAAGAAGACTTTAAAGGTTTGTTTAGAACAATGAAAGGCTATGAAGTAGTAATTAGATACTTAGATCCACCACTTCATGAATTTTTACCACATACTGATGAAGAGATAAGAGAGTTAGCTCCTACTTTAGATATGAGTTTTACTGATTTAAAGAATAGAGTAGAGTCTTTAAAAGAGTTTAATCCTATGATGGGTCATAGAGGTTGTCGTCTTGCTATTACTTATCCAGAAATTGCTGTTATGCAAACAAAAGCAGTAATTCTAGCAGCATTAGAAGTTATGAATGAGGGTATAGAAGTTACCCCAGAAATTATGATTCCGCTTGTTGGAACAACAAATGAACTTTCTTATATTAAGAAGATAGTTTGTGAGACAGCTGATGAAATCATTAAAGAAAGTGGTAAGAAACTTAATTATAAGGTTGGTACAATGATTGAAATTCCAAGAGCTTGTGTTATTGCTGATAAGATTGCCGAAGAAGCTAGTTTCTTCTCCTTTGGTACTAATGATTTAACCCAACTTACTTATGGCTTTTCAAGAGATGATGCTTCTAAATTCTTAAAAGATTATTATACTAAAAAGATATTTGAACAAGATCCTTTTGCTACAATAGACCAAGAAGGTGTTGGTAAATTAGTAGATATGGCAGTAAAACTTGGTAAAAGTGTAAGACCTGATATTGACCTTGGTATTTGTGGTGAACATGGTGGAGACCCAGCTAGTATTGATTTTTGTCATAGAACTGGTTTAACTTATGTTTCTTGTAGTCCATATCGTGTTCCAACTGCAAGATTAGCTGCTGCTCAAGCCGCAATTAAAGAAAATGGTATAATATAAATATAGTATATTTGAGTTGTACTTAAGAGTGTGAAAATGTTTTTCGCTTTCATGTGGTGCAACTAATAAATAATTTTGGTTGAAAATGTAGAAAAACTTCATTAAACGATGAGGTTTCTTTTTCTACTACTATTTTTGGATTATAAATTATTTTATTATCTATATTAATGGAATTTAAAAAGTTATTTTGATATAATATATATAGTTAAGGAAGTGATATATGATGTTAAAGAATAAATTAGGAATAACTAGTTCAGTTGAACTTGCTCGTGAAGAAGAAAGACTAACAAAACTAAGGGCAGTAGAATTATTTGATTCAAAAAAAATAGATGAATTTGAAGTAGGAACATTTAAGGGACTATCACTCATTCATAAGTTTTTGTTTAATGATATTTATTATTTTGCTGGTAAAATAAGGGAAGAAAATATTGCTAAAGGAAACTTTAGATTTGCTTCTGCCATGTATCTAGATGAAATTTTGAAGAAAATAGATGAAATGCCTCAAGATACTTTTGAAAATATAGTTAAAAAATATATTGAAATGAATATTGCACATCCATTTAGAGAAGGAAATGGAAGAAGTACACGTATATGGTTAGACATGATATTAAGAAAAGAATTAAATCAAGTGATTGATTGGAGCAAAATAAATAAGGAAGATTATTTACTTGCTATGGAAAGAAGTCCAATAAAAGATTTAGAACTAAGATTATTATTGAAAAAAGCCTTAACCGATAAGATAGATGATAGACAAGTACTTATGAAAGGAATAGATGCAAGTTATCAATATGAAGGGTATGATACTTATTTAGTTGAAGAGATTTATGATGAATAATCCTTCATTTTTAATGGTTTTAACTGCTACAGGTAAAAAGGAAAGTGTGTTACCAATTACTTGTTTAAAACCATAAATTATAATAAAAAAAGTAGAGCTAGAAGTTATCTAACTCTGTTTTTTCTTGTTATATGATAAATAATTCTAACAATAATACCAGCAATGATAAATGTAAATCCTAGGAAATAAATCTTACTAGACATATCCATAATAACTGTTTTAATTACCGACGAAACATTATCACTCCAAAAAAGAATATTCTTAACATCAATCTTATTGAATAATAAATAATTACCTAAAACTAATAACTCCCCAGCACTAGCTAGTGGAACAGTAGCTACATTTTTTCTATAAAAGAAGTAACCAAGAGCTAATAAAAGTAGAGTAGTGATACCTAAAACTATGATTGAAATATCAACTAACTTTACAATTTTTACTAAATAAGTACTGAAATTATTAATTTTAGTACTGATAATTATTTCATTTGTATATATTTCTAACATTTGATTAACAAATGAATCTAATCCCTCTTTTTCAGTAACTATGATATTATGTTTTATTAAATAATTATTGATGTTATTTTCTAAATTAGTTTTAATACTACTAGTATCAACACTAACTTCTTTATTATCGTAGAAAGCATAGATAGCATTATTTAAACTACTTCTAATATCTTCTTTTGTATAGATATCAGTTAAAACATCGTTAGTAAGTCCAGACTGAATAAGATAATTTTGCATTTCCTCATTGATAGAATTATAAACTTTATCATAATAGTTTATCTTGTTTAGATTATTTATAATGTAATTTGGTCTTAGAATAGTTAGTTTTATAGTGAAAACTAAAGTTATTCCTAATACAATAATAGTTAGTAATAATAGATAAAAATAAAATGATAACATTTTCAACTTTTTATTCATAAGTAGCACCTTCTAACTCTGCATAAATTACATATCTTTTGCTCTTGAAACCAATCGTATCTACTGGCCAACAAGTATATAGCATTAATTCTTCCTTATTAGCTTGAATAGGTAAGCTATCCATATCTTTATCACTAATTACTTTTCCTTCTCTTACTTTATAGGTAAAAGTACCATAACTTGCCTTGATAGTTATAATATCGCCATCTGTTAACTGATAAATATTCATAAAATGTTGCCTACTATTATGAGCTGGTATAATAATAGAACCACCTTCACCAGGAAAATAACTACCTGAGTAATGTCCAGCTCCATATTTTAGAATATCAAGAGTGTCTCCATGATAGACAGGAATACTAATACCAATCTTTGGAATTTCAATAGTTGCCCATACAGTTCCCCAATTCGGATAAACCGCTAGTCTTTTTTTAACCGAATCAAACCTTAAGTTTTGAGCTTTACTTTGTGTCTTTCCGATTGTAATCATGTCTATTAAAGAAATATAAGTATCAATTTTCTTTCCAAAACAGAAGAAACAACTTACAATTAGTAAAGACGAAATAAAAAAAGAAATTGTTAATTCCTTGGCAATTCCTTTTCCTAATTTGTGAATTCTTTTAAGCATTTGTTCCTGCCATTTTTTTTGCAATAACTACTACACCAAGTAAAGAAATTGCACTAGCGATTACTATAACTAAGTTATTATTATTAGTATTTTGAATTCCATTATCTTTATCAGAGATAACTGTAAATACAGTTTTACCATCTGATTCGTAAACAGTTAATTTTCCACCTTTAGTTAAAGTTACTTTAACAGATGTGTTCTTAGAAATATCACTTACAATAGAAGTTAATTTAGATTTAGCACTATCACTTAAAGCAGTATAATTAGTAACTCCAGCTTCTTGAACGATAGCTAAAGCTTCATCAAATTTACTTGCAATGTAGTCACAATCAGTACTAGATAAATCATATTTGTTTAAATATCTTTCTAATTCTGTAACCATATTAGCAGGAGCGCTAATTTCTTTTCCTCCAATTGTATAAGTATTTGTTAGTTTTGACTTTAAGTCTTGTTTTGTCATAGCACTAACATTAGTTCCAACTAAGAAAAATGCTGTTAAAGCTAAAACGTAAAGAACTTTTTTCATATTTTTCATATATATCCCTCCCAACTAAATTTAGTTTATATCATAAAATCAATAAAATCAAGCAATAGTAACTAATTTTAAGTAAAGTAGAAGCTTTTTAATGAAGCTTTTGCTATTTTATGTTATAATTAAGCTGAAATAGGTAGTGGAATTATTAATAGTTTAAACTGCAGTTATGATATGGAGGAAGAAAATTAAATGAAAAAAAGTAATAATAATATAATGGTAGTAGCAGTTATTTTTCTTATAATAGGGGTGTTATTTGGGGGAATAGGTATATATTTACATTTTAATAATAGCCAAAAAAACAAAGAAAATGATATTGAGTTAAAAAATGATTCTAAGAAGGAAGAAGAAGTAAAAGTTCCAAATGACATGAGTAAAGTTAATCAAAAACTTGATGAATACTTAGCAAATTATATGAAATATAGAGTGTATGGTACTAAACAAAAAAACGTTGATGTTATTACTAATTCTAATAATAGATTAGAAATAATTAATGCAATTTATATAGCAACTAATACTGGAACCTCTTTTCTTGATGGACAAGCAAAGTATGTTAATATTAGTGATTATCAAGCTAAGTATAAAGAATTATATGGAAGTTTAGATTCTTTTGATAATGATACTAAAAATGCCACTCCAGATGTTTATGCTCTAGCTAATAAATATGATTCATCATTATCAAATGACTTAGTTTCTTTCAATGCACTTTGGGGACCTATGGGTTATGCAGCAAGTTTTCAAGCAGATAATATTAATTATGATAAAACAAATAAAGTATTTACTATAACTGGTGTAATAGTCTATAGTGCAACTGATACTAGTATCGTTCCAAATAGTTATACTCGTAAATTTACTTTAAAGTATGCTAATAATGGAGTCAGTAATTATATAACTAGTTTAGTAGTAGATTAAAAAGTTAAAATTATTTTGATTTGATTTTTTAATATATATTAAATAATTATTACAGGACAAATTCATGTACTGATACTGACGAAAAAAATAAGGTAACAATAAAATTACTATCTAATATAATCAATTATATTATATTGAGATAGTGATTTTTTTTGTCTATAGTTAAAAGAAACGTTAAGAATATCGAAAGGATAGATATTGATTAAAGTTAATACTTGCTATAAAGGAGCAAGTTTGTACCTTATCTGACAACAAACTGTGGATTGGTTAAAAAACAATAAAATGTACAAAAGGACGTATGACCATAACTATATTTCAAATATAGATGCTAATAGAATATCATTATCTAGCAATACTATAAAATGTGAATAACAAATCTATTAATTATTCATAATTTTTTAATAAAATGAGACAGCTTTAGTACGTTTTCTACTATTTTATGCTATACTTGGCTTATAACTAGGAGTGAATTTATGAATAATTTTTCAAACTGTGGTGCTAATACGGAAAACAAAAATGATGATGATTTAATAAATGCTTATATTGGTGATAATGTTGCTGCTATAAGAAATAGAGGTTTTTCATTTAATACATTTCTATTTGGTATTTATTATGTAATATATAGAAAAGTATGGCCTATATTACTAAAATGGCTTCTACTTGATATACTTATTAAGCTATTATTTGTTAAGCTATTATTTGGTAAATTACTAATTATAATAGGAAAATTAATTATTAATCTTTACTTCTCATATCAATTTAAAGACTTTTATTTAGAATATGTGGAAAAACAAGTAAATAAGGTTAAAGAACAAAATAAAGATAAGTCAAGAGAAGAATTAATAAATATCTGTAAAAGAAAAGGTGGTACTTTAATACCTAGTAATATAGCTTTAATTCTTGGTATTATATTTTATATTATTTTATTAATAGATGTCATTCAAAATGAATTTAGCATAATTGTTAATAAAGTTAATAAAAAAGATAGTCTTGGTGAACTAAACTATATTGTTCCTAGCAATTTGAGTATTCAACAGCCATTAGATGAAGAAGCTAAATTTTATGGTACCCATAATTCACATGATATTTGTTCTCTTAAGGTAACTTCAACACAGGTAACACAGTATAACTATGATCCTAGAAAATATTTATTAAAAATATCTTCTTACGAAAGACATGACAATACTATGAGTCAACAAAATATTAATGGAAATGTATGGTTTTATAAAACCTTAACTAGTAATCATAATTAAACACATTTCTATTACTCAATGCTTTATAATGGAAAGTTGTATGGCATTGACTTTAAAATGAGTAAATATGAAGCTTATAACAAAACTTGTGTTTCTTCTTTTAATACGTTTAAAGAGTCGTTAAAGTTTAAATAAATTGATATATAGAAAAGAGGATTAATATGAAAATTTTAGTAATTGATGACAATGAATTTAAATTTGATAATATTAAGAAAATACTTGAAAAAGTAGATGTTGAATCAGAGATAACTTGGGCTAAATCAAGAAATAGTGGTTTAATAAGTATTTTGCAACATAATGTTCAAGATAATGATTTAGAACCATTTGATATGTTAATATGTGATAATTATCTACCTATATATGATGATGACTGGGAAACTAAACCTTTTGGTAAATATATAGTAAAAGAAGTGAGAGAACGTTTTGGACTTACTGATTTGCCGATTGTAATGTGTTCATCAGAACCATTAGAAGAATTTGATTATAACTATAGTATTACTTATAATTCTTCAGTTTATATGGATCCAATGTTTAAAGAAGTAATTAATGACATTACTGTTAAGAAAGATACGTCAGTATTAATAAAAAAACTCAAATAATGTTAGGTGATGAATATGGAATATTGGAATTTATATGATTATGAAGGAAAGAAAAAGAAAAAGTTAGCAATTAGAGGAACAAAACTAAATGATGATGATTTTCATTTAGTAGTAAATGTTTGGATAATGAATGATAAAAATGAGTTTTTAATAACACAACGTTCTGTTAACAAAAGTCATCCTCTTATGTGGGAATGTACTGGTGGGTCAGCCTTAATTGGTGAAACTTCAAAAGAAGCTGCTATTAGAGAGACTAAAGAGGAACTTGGAATTGATGTTTCAGAAAGTGAAGCAACTCTTATCGGGAGAACTAGAAGATATTATAAAAACTGTCCTGATATATTAGATGTATGGCTTTTTAAGAAAGATGTATCTCTTAATGATGTTAGTATTCAAATAGAAGAGGTAAATGATGTTATGTGGGCTTCCTCTAAAGAAATAAAGCAACTATTTCTAGAAGGTAAATTTGAAGCTAATGCTATGTTTAATAGAGTTATAAATATTAATAGTAAAAAAGAAATATATTATGTAGGATTTAATGCTAATAATGCTATTTGTAATGAAGAATTTTTAACAGGTTCTATTACTCTTAATCCTAATAATGAAAAGGGTAATATTTATTATTCTAAAGATATGATTAAAAATAGAGATACTGATGAATTTAAAAAAGAATACAAAGAATTTATCATTGAAAACATGTCTCGAATTACAAAGAATAATCCTGATGCTACTTTTTTAGCTTTTAATAAAAAGATTAAGGATTTATTGAGTGATCAAACACAGTTTGATATTACTTTTGAAAAAGATTATGCTCTAATAGATAAGATTAATGATAAAAAATATATAAGAGATTTAATCAAAGATAATGTTCCTGTTGTAAAGACTACTTGGATAGATAAAAAAATTTCTTATGAAAAAGCCAAAGAAATAACTAAAAGTCATAAATTTGTTATGCAAGGTAGGATAGGAGCAGGAGGTAATAATACTTATTATATTGATAGCTTAGAAAAATTTAATAAATATAGTGATTATCTTGATAATAAATATTTTCTTTCTAAGTATCTTGATAATATTCCCGTTAATATTACTTTAGTAATTGGTAAATATGAAACAATAAAATTACCAATTTCTGTTCAATTAATTAAACAAATAAATGATAGATTTAAATATGTTGGGGCAGACTTTATTTATGCTAGCAAATTAGGGGATAAAGCTATTAATAAGATTAATGATTATGCAAATACTATTGCGTTAGAACTAAAACAATTAGGTTATCAAGGAATAGTTGGAATAGATTATATTATTGATAACAATGATAATGTTTATTTTATGAAACTTAATCCAAGATTTCAAGCATCTTCTTTTATAATAAATAAGTATTTAGAAAAATATTGTTCTACTAATTTAGCAGAGTTACACTATTTAGCAATCACTAACAAGTGTATGGGAAATAACTATTTAGATAAAATTGATAAAAGCTTTGTAAACTGTTATTCAAATAAAGATTATAACGAATATAAGTATGCTAAAAAAGTAATAAATGGTTACTATGCAAAAAATAAAGATTCATATTTTAGAAAAGTCTTTGATTATTCTATTCTAAAAAATAGTAATTTTGAAAAGAGAAAGAAGGATAAATAAAAATATCTATATCTTTCTTTATTTTTTAATCGATTACTGTTAGAATGATTGTAGGAGGATGATAACAATGAAATTTTTAGTAACAGGAGGAGCAGGATTTATTGGTAGTAATTACTTACATTATGTAGTTAATAAGTATCCTTTAGATGAATTTGTTTGTTTAGATGCTTTAACTTATGCTGGTAACTATAACAATATCAAAGATTTAGAAGGAAAACTTAATTATAAGTTTGTTCATGGTGATATTACTAATAGAAGTTTTGTATATGAATTATTTGAAAAAGAAAAGTTTGATGTAGTAATTAACTTTGCAGCAGAAAGTCATGTTGATAATTCAATTAAAGATCCAGAACTATTCTTAAGGACTAATATAATAGGAACAGAAGTATTGATGGATGCATGTTTAAAATATAATGTATCAAGATATCATCAAGTATCAACTGATGAAGTATATGGTGATTTACCACTTGATAGAAAAGATTTATTATTTACTGAAACAACACCAATTCATACATCAAGTCCATATTCAACTAGTAAAGCTAGTGCAGACTTATTAGTAGGAGCCTATCACAGAACTTATGGTTTAAATACCACTATTAGTCGTTGTTCTAATAATTATGGACCATATCAGTTTCCAGAAAAGTTAATACCACTTACTATTTCAAAGGCATTAAATAATGAAAAAATTCCTGTTTATGGAACAGGAGAGAATGTTCGTGATTGGATTCATGTCATTGACCACAACATTGGTGTTGATTTAATCGTTAGAAATGGAAAGAGTGGAGAAGTATATAATCTTGGAGGACACTCTGAGAGAACTAATTTAGAGCTTGTTAAGATAATTCTTAAGCAATTAGGTAAAAGCGAAGACTTGATTGAATTTGTTACAGATAGAAAAGGACATGACTTAAGATATGCTATAGACTCTAGTAAAGTAGAGAAAGAACTTGGCTGGAAGAGAACTTATACTTTTGAAGATGGTATCAAAGAAACTATTACTTGGTATTTAAATAATCAAGAATGGTTAGATGCTATTAAAGATGGTAGTTATAAAAATAGTTATAAAGATTAAAAGGGGAAAATATGAAAAAAAATAATACTTTACTTATAATAATTGTGCTAGTATTAGCAATAATAGTTGTATCTATTGGAATAGGACTTTCTGTTTTTAATAAAACTAAAACAGATAGCAATGGACAACAAAGTATTACAAATAACAAAGATAATACTGTTGATGTTAAAGTTGATTTAGAAAAAGCTTCTAATGAATTAACAAACTACTTTGCTCTTTATTTAAAAACTAATACTACAGATAGTAATTTAAATAAAAATCTTATGGGAAGTGCTGATAATAGATTAGAAATAATCGATGATTATTTTATGAGTAATGGTGGGGGAATATCTTTTAATGATAATCAAGCTATGTATATTAGTATTGATACTTATAAAGAAAAATATAAGGAATTGTATGGAAGTTTAAATAAGTTTGCTAGTGATACCAAAAAGGCTTCACCTGCTAGATATTCTTTAGCTAATAGTATAGATTCAAGTTTAGCTTCTAATTTAGTAGCTTGGAATAGTTTACGTAGTGGAATAATATATGATACAGTAGAAATGAAAGTTTCTAATGCAACTTATGATAGAAGTACTAAATCATATGAATTAACAGGAACAGTTGTTTATTCACAATCAGCTAATACAACTACTGCTTATCCTGAAAGTTCTACTAAGAATTTCACTATAACTTATGTTAATACTGGTGATTCTAACTATATGACAAGTTTAATTTTAAGCTAAAATAATGACTATTTACAAAGAAGAGGGTTGTAAATAGTCTTTTTCTTGTTATATAATTAAGTGAAAGATTTAAGAAGGTTGATGATTATGGCGAAAAAGCAGAAAAGTAAAAAAAAGGTAGAAACTAAAACTATTACTAAAAAAGATATAGATAAACTATTAGAAGATAATAATATTTTTGTAGAAGAAACAAAAGAAGAGAAGAAGGAAAAGCCAAAACGAACTAAAAGAAATGCCGCTCTTTATGAAAAGGAAAAGGTTGAAGAACAAGAAATTAATGAAGAAGTAGAAGTTCTAGATATTAAAAAAGATGAAGAAATACAAGAAGAGATATTAGAAGATATTGAAGAAGTAAAAGAACTAGAAGAAGATATAGAAAAATTAGATAATGACATAGAAGAAGAAAAAGGAAAAACTGCAATAGAAGCTGAGAAAAATCATGATGAAGATATTCAAGAAGTAAAAGAAGAACAGCATGAGAAAGAAGAAGTTAAAAGTCTTTTAAGTGATGATATTTTAGAAGATGAAATGGATACTAGCTTTTTAACTCATAAAAGTAATAAGCATAAAGTTAGTATTAATACTTTTAAAGATAATTATAATGTTTTAATTACTGTTATTTTTGTTCTCATGATTATTTTTGTTGGTTTTTTAATTTTTCATTATACAACTTTTAATCATCATAAAGTAAAAGTAGTTACTAAGATTAAAGAAGTAGAAAAAGTACCAGATAACTACTTATTTTTAGGAGATTCTATCACTGATTTTTATGATCTTGATAAGTATTATCCTGATATGCCAACTGTTAATAGTGGAGTAAGTGGTAATACGACTGAAGATATTTTAAAGGATATGAAAAAAAGAGCTTATCAATATAATCCTAGTAAAGTATTCTTATTAATAGGAACTAATGATTTGGATACTAAGCATAGTAAAGAAGACATTGTTAAGAATGTTGAAAAGATAATAAGTGAATTAAAAGAAAATAGGCCTAAAGCAGAACTTTACATAGAAAGTATTTATCCAGTTAATCCTGATGTTAGAAGAAGTAAATCTGGAAATAGAAATAATGATGACATAAAGCAAATAAACAAAGAGTTAAAAAAATATTGCAAGGAAAATAAAATAAATTATATAAATTTATATGACTTGTTAAAAGATGAAAACGACAATTTAAAAGAAGAATATACTAAAGATGGTCTTCACTTATCAGATGAAGGATATAAAGTAGTCACGGAAGAAATAAAGAAAAAACTGTAAATTTGTCCATTTTATATTGCGGTTAAAGATTACCTATGTTACACTTCAATTATAGTATAGGGTGGTTAAAATGGTAAATGACAATAATAAACGACAATCAAACTTTGAATTAATGCGTATAGTATCTATGATGCTAATAGTAGCATATCACTTTGTATATAACACATCTCTTTTACAAACGACATCTGGATTTGCTCACTTTGTAATACTTGTTTTTACATATTTTACACTAATCCATGTTAATTCTTTTATTGTTTTAATGGGCTACTTTCAATGTGATAAAGAATTTAAAATAAACAGATTAATCACTATGAATAATAGTGGCTGGTTTTATAAAGTGTTATTTCTTATAATATTTTTGTTAATAGGTATTAAAGTTGAAACTTTAGAAATTGTTCAATTAATATCACCAATAACTTTATTTAAACAATATTGGTATTTAGCAGTATATTTACTATTATACTGTTGCAGTCCATTTTTAAACTTTCTAATTAATAACACAACTAAAAAACAATTTCATAAATTATTACTTACTCTATTTTTAATAGGTTCTGTTTTGCCTTGTTGGACAGGACAATTAGCATTTGATAATAATAAAGGCTTTTCCTTATTAACATTTTGTTTATTATATTGTTTAGGAGCATATTTAAAAAAATTTCCAATGAAAAAAAATTATTTTTTTAAAGTTTTTTCTACTAATGCTAGAAGATTAGTCTTTATTTCAATATTCCTACTATGTGTTTTATTAAATTCCCTATTACATTATCATGGTGAGGAATTACTACTATCTTCACATAGTATTTTAAGAGAAATTGGTAGACTGTTAACATCTTTACCTGAGTATGATAATCCTATTTTGATAGTTCAGACTTTATCATATTTCCTTCTTTTTGAAACATTGTCATTTAAAAATAAATTTATAAATAAAATAGCAGCTTGTTCCTTTGGTGTATATTTAATTCATGATAACATTTTGATTCGAAGATATTTATATAGATTTTTCTTTATAGGAAATTATAGTGCAACACTCTCCCAGATATTCATTAGAATATTAGTTGGAACAATAATAGTATTTACACTAGGTATAATTATTGAAATGATTAGAAAAAAGCTATTCTTCTATATTAAAAATAGAAAAATATCGAAAAAAATCAGTAATAAAATTAAAGAATATTTTATTTCTATAAAAGTTAATACTATGCTCGAATAGACAAGTAAAGTTATGCTATAATAGACTAAGTAGGTGATATGATGCGGAAGAAAATATTTTTTGTTTTTTGTTTATTATTAACAGGATTTTTTCTAAATGTTAAAGCTCTTAATAATACACTTTTAAATGTTGATTTTCCTAGGAATAATGCTAGTTTAAGTGATGAATTACTAGTACAAGGTTGGGTAATGAGTGAAGTTGATAATAAAGTTTCAATAAGTATAGATAATGAAAAGATAGATTCATTGATAAATCGTAATGAAAGAGTAGATGTGTTAAATGCTATTACGGGTTATGGTGGAAAGAATAATAAAACACCAGGCTATCAGACCTTTATAGATCTTAGTAACTATAATTATGGAGAGCATACCGTTACTATAGAAGTATTAAACTCCCAAGATAAAGTAATTGCCAAAGAACAGAGAAAAATTAATATTGCTGCTCCAGCCACTCTTTTAAATGTTGATTTTCCTAAGAATAATGCTAGTTTAAGTGATGAATTACTAGTACAAGGTTGGGTAATGAGTGAAGTTGATAATAAAGTTTCAATAAGTATAGATAATGAAAAGATAGATTCATTGATAAATCGTAATGAAAGAGTAGATGTGTTAAATGCTATTACAGGTTATGGTGGAAAGAATAATAAAACCCCTGGTTTTCAAAGCTTTATAGATATTAGTAACTATAATTATGGAGAACATATTGTTACTATAGAAGTATTAGATTCTGATAATAAAGTGATTATGAAAGAGCAAAGGAAAATTAATATTTCAGCACCAAAAACATTATTAAATGTTGATTATCCAAGAAACAACAATACATATAAAGATAGTATTTTTGTCCAAGGTTGGGTAATGAGCGAATTAACTGACTTTGAAATGGAAGTATTTCTAGATCAAGAAAAAGTAGATGCGTCCATTTTAAGATATGCAAGAGAAGACGTTACTGCTTCAATTAAAGGCTATGGAACAGAAAATGTTAATCCTGGTTTTACAACAATCATTGATACTGCTAATATATCTGATGGAGAACACATCTTAAGTATAAAAATAAAAAATAAAGATAAAGTAGTAGCAGAAAAAAACATAGCTATCAAAATAGAAAAGTATGTTGCTTTTCTAAATGTTGATTTTCCAGTACAAGAAAAAAATGAGTATTCCAGTTTGTTTGTTCAAGGCTGGGTAATGAGTGATGATCAAGAAGGAAAATTAAAGTTTTTTATTGATAATAATGAAGTAACTAGCGATATTTTAAAATATGCAAGAGAAGATGTAGTTAACAATATTAAAGGTTATGGTGGAAAATCTAATCTTAGTCCTGGTTTCACAACTGTTATTGATTTAACATCATATTCATATGGTGAACATACCCTAAAAGCTTTATATTATAATAGAAATGACGAAGTAATTGCTACTTCTTCTAAAAAAATTAAGATAATAAAACCCAAAACACTTATTAACCTAGACTTTCCTAGTAATAATCAGACAGTAACAAGTGAAGTTTATTTAAATGGTTGGATGTTGAGCGAAGATGCTAAAACAAGTCTAGAAGTGTTAGTAGATGATACTAAAGTAGAAACATCAATAGAAAGAGTAGCAAGAGATGATGTTATTTCTGCAATAAAAGGTTATGGTGGAAGAGAAACTAACCAGACACCAGGTTATCTTGCTAAACTTGATTTGAGTAATTTATATGATGGAAAACATAATATAACGATAAGAGCAGTAGATTCTCATGGAACAGTAGTTAGTGAAATTAAGAGAAAAGTTATTTTGAAAAAATATGATACAAAAGTAGATGTTTTTACTCCAAAGGAAAGTGAAGTAACAAAATTATCAATGAATATTACAGGTAAAGTAACTACTACTGCTATTAATACGGAAATAGAATTTCTTGTTGATGATAAAAAACTTGCTTCTGGTTTATCTAATGAAGATGGGTTATTTAATGTGACAGTTGACACTAGTAATCTAACTGATGGTCTACATTTGTTAAAGATTAAACTTCTAACAAAACATCTTGATGAAACTATTTATGAAGTAACAAGAAAAATTACTATAAAAAAATATGATGGGATAATTACACTAGATTTTCCTAGTAGTGGTTCTTTAAATAAAAATAACGACATATTTGTTCGTGGCTGGGAAATGAGTGAAGATATTAATAGTAAGATAAGAGTTTATTATGATGATAGCGAAATTACTGATGTCATTAGAACAGAACGAGGTGATGTGTTAGATTTAATAACTTCTTATGGTGGAAGAGAAACTAACCAAACACCAGGTTTTCAAACTATAATACCAAGTAAATTATTAACACTTGGTTATCACAATATTACTATTAAATTGTATAATTCTTTTGATGAACTTATCAGAACATATGAAAAAAAAGTATATATATATGATAAAATGAAATTAGGAATTGATGTCTCACAATATAATGGAAATATTGACTGGACTTCTGCAAGATATAGTGGAATGGTTGAGTTTGCTTTTATTAGGCTAGGTTTTAGAGGTTATGCTCCTCTTGGTAAATTGGTTACAGATACAAAATTTGTTAATAATGCGACGACTTCAATTAAAAATGGCATCACTACGGGAATTTACTTTTTTAGTCAAGCAACTTCCTATGAGGAAGGCAAGAGTGAAGCTGAATATGTTAAAAATGTTTTAGCAATTAATCCTTTTATCGCCTCTAACTTAAAATTACCTATTGCTCTTGATGTTGAATATTCAACTGAACCTTCCCATAATGGTAGAGCTGATAATATCTCAAGAGAAGCTAGAACAGAAGCTATTAGAGGATTTGTCGAAACAATGGAGAAGTATGGCCTTTCCTCAGTTATTTACATTAATAAAGACTTTCTTTTCAATAAAGTAGATACCAACAAAATCAGTAATTATGAAATTTGGTTAGCTCATTGGACCTATGATTATAATAATAAGAGTGACTATACTGCACCTTATAAATATTGGCAGTATAGTAATAAAGGCAATGTTTCTGGAATTACAGGAAGTGTTGATTTAGATATTATGTATGAATAATAACTTTTGCTAATAAAGATAAAATGTTATAATAATGAAAGTGAGGTTTTATTATGGTAAAGAAAAAAGATTATTCAATAAAAGTTGAAAATGTAACTAAAAAATTTAAAATATATTCAGATAAACCAAATACATTAAAAGAAAGAATAGTATTTTTTAAAAAAAATAAAGTTGAACAGAGAACGGTACTTGAAGATATTAATTTAACAATCAAAAAGGGAGAAACAGTTGCTCTTATTGGTGTTAATGGAAGTGGAAAAAGTACATTGCTTAAGTTGATGACTAAGATTATTTATCCAACTACAGGTAAAATTACAACTGTTGGAAAACTTACATCACTATTAGAGTTAGGAGCAGGCTTTCATGATGATTTTACTGGTCGTGAAAATATATATTTTAATGCTGCTATCTTTGGTTTAACTAAAGAGGAAATAGATGCTAAAGTAGATGATATTATTGCTTTTTCAGAACTTGAAGAATTTATTGATAACCCTATCAGAACTTATTCATCTGGAATGTATATGCGTCTTGCTTTTTCAGTAGCTATTAATGTTAATGCAGATATTTTATTAATAGATGAAATATTAGCAGTTGGAGATCAACATTTTCAAGAGAAATGCTATCAAAAATTAAATGAATTAAAAGAAAGTGATAGAACAATCGTTATTGTTAGTCATAGTTTGGATGCTTTGAAAAAATTGTGTACTAGAGCAGTTTGGATTCATGAAGGACATATAAAAGAAGATGGAAATGTTACTAAAGTAATTGATCATTATTTGAAAGAATGTGAGTGAGGTATAATATGCAATTAATTAATAATTTATATAATTATCGTGAATTACTGAAAAGTAATGTCAAAAAAGAGATAAGAGGTAAATATAAAGGGTCAATTTTAGGAATTCTTTGGTCTTTTGTAAATCCTTTATTAATGGTATTAGTATATGCTATAGTTTTTCCTTATATTATGCGCGTTAAAACTGATAATTATCTTGTTTATTTGATTACAGCCATAATTCCTTGGAACTATTTTACAACAGCTATTAATCAAGGGATGATTACTGTTAGAATGAATGCTGGTATTATTAAGAAAGTATATTTTCCAAGAGAAATTTTACCAATATCTGTAGTTAGTAGTGGATTAGTTAACTTTTTCATTAGTTGTATTATCATTTTAATATTTTGTATTTTTAGTGGAGTTGGATTAAGCTTTCATTTATTATTATTACCAGTTATTGCTATTATTCAGTTCTTTTTAACTTTAGGAATTGTATTTGCTTTAAGTGCAATTAATATTTATATAAAAGATACAGAATACATCATTCAGTTCTTCTTAAATATGCTATTTTATGCCACTCCAATTTTATATCCAGCCACAATGTTTCCAAAATCAATACGTTGGGTTTTATACATTAATCCAATGTCACAATTAGTAGATGCTTATCGAAACATCTTCTTATATCATCAACTTCCTAATGCGGTAGGAATGCTATATACTGTTATTATAACAATGATAATTTTTGGAATAGGACTTGTCATATTTAGAAAACTAGAAAAAGGTTTTGCAGAGGAGATTTAAAAATGAAGAAGAAAGAAGTATTTGTTGTAGAAGAACAAAAAATCTGTGGGATTAATAATCCACAAGTAATTATAAAACTTATAGGAGACGCTTCTAATTGTGAATTTAAAATAAAAGTAGATGGTAAGGAAACTAAATTTGATATATTTTCTATAGATAGCGAAACAACAGTGATTAATTTAGCTATTGATAAAAATGCTAAGAAAATAGAATTATATACTTTAAATAACAAGAAGGCTACATTAGTTACTTCTCTTAATAATAAATTCATTTTAAGATTTAAGGAAAAACTATTAGAAGTTATTAGAAAATTTGTGGCTAAGTTTAAACTTATGATACATGTCCTATATAAAGGTATTAAATTCTTATGGAAGGAATATCACTTTTTAGTACCACCTAGTATGTGGAAAAAGTATTTAAAAGATTTTAAATCTCGTATTAATGGTACTACCGATAGATTTTATAATCCATTCTATGCCTCTGAATATAATAAATGGCTAAAAGAGAATTTTAGAGAAACTGAGTATGAAAAACTAAAATATCAACCACTTATTTCTATTTTAATACCAGTTTATAATATAGAAAGACGTTATTTAGCAGCTTGTATTGATTCAATATTGAATCAGTCTTATAGCAATTATGAAATTTGTTTGGTTGATGATTGTTCTACACTTGAAGAAACTAAAGATACTTTAAAAGAATATGAAGCAAAAGATAAAAGAGTCAAAGTTAAATATCGTAGTGAAAACGGCCATATATCTAGAACTACTAATGATGCCCTAAATATGGCTAAGGGAGAATTTGTTGCTTTAATGGATGATGATGATTTATTAACACCAGATGCTTTATATAAAGTAGTAAGTGTTTTAAATAAAAATAAAGACTTAGATTTAATATATAGTGATGAAGATAAATTAAGTCCTAAAGGTGTTTATTGTGATCCAAATTTTAAACCTGATTTTTCACCAGACACTTTACTAAGTTTAAACTATATCTGTCATCTTGTAGTACTAAGAAAAAAAATTGTAGAAGAAGTAGATGGCTTTACTGTTGGCTTAGAAGGGGCACAAGATCATGATTTACTTTTAAAGGTAACAGAAAAAACTAATAAAATTTATCATATACCAGAAGTACTTTATCATTGGCGGATGGTAGAAGGGTCTACTTCAATGACAATTAGTAATAAAAGTTATGCAACAGATAAAGGAAAAATGGCTATTGAAAATGCTCTTGCTAGAAGAAATATTAAAGGTAGGGTAGAAAAAGATGAACCTAGTACATACTATAGAGTTTATTATACTTATGAAAAAGAACCTAAGATTTCTATTGTAATTCCTACAAGAGATTATGTCGATATATTAAAAACTTGTGTTGACTCTATCTATGAAAAAACAAATTATAAAAATTACGAAATAATAGTTGCTAATAATGATAGCAAAGAACAAGCAACACTAGACTTTTTTGCTGAGTATAAGAAAAAACATACTAATTTTAAAGTCATTGATTGTATTATGGATTTTAATTATTCTAAAATAAATAATATAGCTGTTGAGCAAGCAACGGGAGAATACATTGTATTACTAAATAACGATACTGAAGTTATAACTGGTGATTGGTTGAAAATAATGGTTGGTTATGCAATGCAGGACCATGTTGGTGCTGTTGGTCCGAAATTATTATATCCAGATATGACTGTTCAACATGGTGGTGTTATCTTAGGATTAGGTGGAGTAGCTTCACATGCTTATATAGGAGCTAATCGTGATGATTTAGGAATGTATGGTAGGTTAAGAGTTCCATATGACTATAGTGCTTGTACAGCTGCGTGTCTAATGATTAAAAAAGAAAAGTTTTTAGAAGTTGGTGGTTTAGAAGAAGACTTGAAAGTTGCTTACAATGATATAGATTTTAATATTAAGCTCTTAGAAAAAGGATATTATAATGTATTTTTACCAAATGTAGAATTATTACATTATGAATCAAAATCAAGAGGATTAGATACTACTAGTGAAAAATATAAGAGATTTCAACTTGAAGAAAAATATATGTATGATAAATGGAAAACTAAATTGACAAATGATAAATTCTATAATTCAAACTTTAGTAAAAAAGGTTGGTTTATGCTCGATAAAACTGAAAAGAAAATGAAAAAATAGGTGAATGAAAAGATGAAAAGAGAACAAATAGAGAGAATATATATAATTATTTTACAAATATTACTAGCATATTTAAGTTCTGTTTATATTGTAAATGATAATATAAATTTTTCAACAATCTTTAAAGTGGACTTTTTCCTCTTTTTACTACTTTTTCTTTTCTTTTTCTTTATTGCTTCTCACTTTATGTTTGGTATCAAGAAAGTATATAATTTCTTGTATGAAAAAAGATATATAATCGCTTCCTTAATATTTGTAATATTAGTATTAGGAAAATTTAATGGAAGTAGTTATGGAATGTGGGATAATTATGTAGAACCAAATTATAAAGTTACTTCTTTTACTCCTTTAATCGGAAGTGCTAGAGGAATAAGAAGTGATGAATGGTTAGTAAATTCATCATATGTTTTATCTCAAACTAAAACAGGATATAATTATTTCAATCCAGTTATGCGGGCAACAGACACCGATGTTTTTGCTACTATTCCTGTTCCAGTCAAAAGTATCTTATGTATTGGAAAACCATTTTTAATAGGCTATTTATTCTTTGGCCGTGATTATGGTATGTCAATTTACTGGTATGGAAGATTAATTGCTCTTTTTATGGTAAGTTTTGAATTTCTTTTACTACTTACCAAAAAGAATAAGCTTGCCTCTTTAATTGGTACCTTACTAATCACTTTTTCCGCTCCCGTATTTTGGTGGTATTCAGCGCAATTAGTAGAAATGTTAATTAGTGGTAGTTTATGTATAATTTTTTTCTATCATTTTTTAAATGCTAATTCGGACAAAAAGAAAATATTGTACTCCATACTTCTCATTCCCACATTCTTTAGTTATGTTGTAACACTATATCCTGCTTGGTTAGTTCCAATTAGTTATCTTTACTTGATACTGGCTATCTATTTCTTTATCGAACATAAAGATAAACATAAATATAAAATCAAAAACTTGTGGCCACTTGCTATTACAGTTTTTGGTATAATGTTATTATTTCTTTATTTCTTTTTCTTAAGTAAAGATACATTTAAACAATTAATGTCAACGGTATATCCAGGAGCTAGATTTATAGTAGGTGGTAAATCATTTGAAAACTTCTTAACATATGCAGCTAATATTTATTTTCCCTACTATGATGTTGGTAATCCTTGTGAATATAGTACCTTTTATTCATTTTTTCCTTTCTCAATAATTATTGGTTCATATTATATTTTTAAGAAGAGAAAGAACTTAAAAAATGATGTTTTGATTGTTTCTATATTTTCATTAATAGTTGTTTATTTATTATTTGCTTTTTTATCTTTTCCTAAAATCTTAGCTAAAATAACCTTATTATATATGGTTCCAGTAGAAAGACTAACAGTTATTATTTCTTATTTATGTGTTATCTTGATGGCCTTACTATATGATAAAATGAAACTTACTGATAAAAAAGAAAAAATAATCTTTATAGTGATAGCTATTGTAAGTAGTTTGTTTAGTAGTATTATAGCTCAAAAAATGTTACCAAATAATTATTTATCAAATACTAAAATGTTTGTTTCTTTTGCTATTTTAGCAGTTATAAGTATTTTATGGATAATTAAAAACAAAAAAACTAGGACTTGTCTTTTAGTTCTTATCCTATTAATAACAACAGTATCAACTATTTCTGTAAATCCTCTAATGAAAGGCTTTTCTGGTGTATATGAAAAACCTATTGCCAAAGAATTAAAGAAATATAAAAACGAAAATGCTAATTGGGTATCATTTGATTCATTTATAATTGCTAATTATTTAGGAACGCAAGGTTTAAAAATTTTAAACAGCACCAACTTATATCCTAATATTAATTTGTGGAAGAAGATAGATTCAAGTGGAAAATACAGTGAAGTTTATAATAGATACGCTCATATAGATATGGAATTAGATTTGGAAAATACCGAATTTAAACTGTTAGCATCTGATCACTTTAAATTAAAGATTACTCCAAATGATTTGTGTAAACTAAAAGTTAAATATGCAACTTCACTAAAAGAACTAGACGATTACAATAATGATGATGTAACATTTACTTCTAAATATCATAAAGATAATATTTATATATATAAAGTTAATTGTATGGGAGAGTAGTAAGATGAAAGAAAAAGTATTATTAATTATTCCTGCTTATAATGAAGAGGATAACATTTTAAGAACTTGTAGAGAAATAGACAAATATAATAAAGAAAATAAAAAGAAATATGATTATGTTGTCATAAATGATGGAAGTCGTGATAAAACAGGTGTTATTCTTGATGAAAATAATATTAACCATATTGATTTAATTCATAATTTAGGAATAGGTGGTGCCGTACAAACTGGTTATAAATATGCCTATTATAACGATTATGATATAGCTGTTCAGTATGATGGGGATGGTCAGCATGATGTTAATTATGTTGATAAGGTTATTAACCCTATAATTAAAAATAAAGCTGATTTTGTAATTGGAAGTCGTTTTGTTGGAGAAATTAGTAAATTTAAAACTACTGGTGCTAGACGAGCAGGCATAAAAGTTCTTTCCTTTTTTATTAAAATGGTTTCAGGCCTAAAAATTTATGATACAACAAGTGGTTTTAGAGCTTGTAACAAAAGAATAATTAAGATTTTTGCTAATGAATATCCATTAGAATATCCTGAACCAATAACAACAGTAGAACTTGCTAAAAAGAAATTTAGAATATCAGAAGTAGCAGTTAATATGCGTGAAAGAACTGGTGGTAAGTCATCTATTCATACTTGGAAAAATGTCTATTACATGTTAAATGTTTGTTTGTCAATTATTATTGCTGGAATTAGGAGGGATTAGTAATATGTCTAAGAGTTTGATATTAACTGTTTTATTGTTTGCCTTTATTCTTTTATTTAGTGTTATTCATTTACTTAGAAAAGGACGAATTCCAGTAAAGTATGCCCTTGTTTGGATACTATCATCATTTGTTGTTGTAATAATATCTTGTATTCCTAATTTAATGGAGTCACTTGCTAAATTTTTAGGTTTTGAATTATTATCTAATATGGTTCTTTGTATTTTTATCGGTCTATTATTATTCTTAACCTTGATACTTACTGTCATGGTAGCAGGTCAAAAGAAGAAAACAACATTATTGATTCAGGAATTGTCATTATTAAAAAAGAAAGTGGAGGATGAATGATGAAATATTTATTAACGGCAATTTATATACTTCTAACAACAGGTGGACTTTATTGTTTTAAACTAGGAGGGGATTCACTATCTTTATCTTTAAAAGGGGGAATATCTTTTAAGGTTGGTTTTGTTACTTTTTTAGGATTACTTCTATATATTGGAAGCTTTCTACTCTGGCAAAAACTTTTAGCTACTTATGATTTGAGTTACATAGTTCCAATTACAACTGGAATAGTCCAAGTAATAGTGCTTATAATGGGATATTTTATTTTCAAAGAAAGTGTATCAGCTCTTAACTTTATGGGAATTATATTAGTAATTATAGGAGTTATTTTAATCTCTATAAAACATTAGAAAGGAATAGTCAATATGTATTTAGTGTATAGTTTATTTTTATTACTTTCTTTATCCTACTTTATAAAAATTAAGTTTAAGATTAATGAATATTATATTCCTCTTATAGTGCTATGTTCAATAGGAATAGAGTTGTTTCTCTTTGGTATAGTTGACCAAATGAAAATAGGTTATTATTTGATAATATTATCTGGACTTTTAAGTTTTATTTATTTGATAAGTTTAGTTTTTAAAAGAAAACTGGTAATTAAAGACTTTGTATCAGCACCAATTTTCTTTTTTACCATTGCCGAAGTACTCTTATATATCGTGCTTAGAAATACTCATTATAGTAATTGGGACGAATTTGCCCACTGGGGACCGAACTTGAAAGCAATGGTACATTACGATTTATTATGGGCCAACAAGGTATGGACAGGTAATCATATTTCTTACCCACCATTTATTGGAATAATTGAATATTTCTTTTGTAGATTAAGTGGAGGCTTCAGTGAGAGCGTTTCCTATTTTGGAATCAATTCATTAATACTAGCGGCAGTTTTACCAATACTATCAAATTTCAGAAAGTCAAAGTTAATATTTTTAAATGGTTTATTAATTTACTTTACCATTTATGTTTTAATGAATGTGTTTGGTTTTTCTATTGCTAGTATCTACATTGATTTTGTTTTAGGTATTTTCTTCTTTACTGGTATGTATATAGCTAGTTTAAAAGATAGTAAAGAGAAAAAATTATTATTACCAATTATCTTATTTTGTTTACCAATAATTAAAGATACGGGACTTATATTTTCTGCTATTATTCTTCTTCAACTAGGTATAAAGAAAGTTATCTGTGAAGTTATCAAAAAAAAGAAAATTGATAAAGAGATATTATTAACCACCTTATATTTAGTAGCACTGTTAGGAGTAGTTTTTAGTGGATATGGTCTTTGGAAAGTTTATTGTAATAGAAATAATGTTCATGTTGATTTTCAACACGATGCTAATAATATAGAAACTTTAAATATAAAAGATTATTTAAAATCAGCAACTTATATAAAAGCTCCTATAGGTAAATTAAAGGATATTACTACAACGTTTTATACTGCTTTAAACGACAATAATAGTGGAGTTATCGGAAAGGGACTTGTTAGAAGTGCCATTGGTCTATTGATTGTATTTTTACTAATTTTGTTATTAGAATATAACAAAGCCAAAACAAAAGAAGAAAAAGAGAGAATAATTTCTATTATGATTTCTTATTCAATAGGATTTATTATATATGTCTTATTTATGCTATGTATCTATTTATTTGCTTTGCCAGAACACGAAGGAAGGAACCTTGCTAGCTATTCAAGATATATGTCGACATTTTTTATCGCTGGTTTTATTTTCATATTAGCATATTTGACAGAGAAGAAAAACAAAACAGGCGTAATTGTATTATTGTTAGTAGCTTTCTTATCAACTAACGTAATAAGTTATCTAAATCCTATTCCTAATAAGCAAGTTATTATTCCTAATGAAATAATTAAAACAGGTGAATTTCTACAGGAAAAGCTAAAGGAAAATGAAAGAGTATATGTAATTTATCAAAATACAGATGGTTATGATTTTAATCTTTTGAGGTTTCAGATTTCTCCTATTAGAACAAATCTATTATGGGAGTGGAGTTTAGGTAAACCATATAGTGAAACGGATTATTTTACTTATAATATCAGTAAAGAAACTTGGGTGAAAAAACTAATAAAAGAAAATTATGATTATGTCTATTTTGCTAAAGTAGATGATCAGTTTATGAACAAATATGGTTCTTTATTTATAGATAAATCAAAAGAAGAATTACAAAACTCATTATATAAAGTGAAAAAAAATAAAAATCGTGTTATATTTAAATATATAGATAAGGTAGAGGTGAAATAAGTGAAATATGATGCAATAGTAGTAGGAGCAGGTTTTGCTGGAAGTGTAATGGCAAGATGCTTTGCGGAAGATAATAAAAAGGTATTGGTTATTGATAAGCGTAGCCATATTGGTGGAAATATGTATGAGGAGACTAGGACAAATGGGGTAAGGGTTCATACTTATGGTCCTCACATTTTTCATACTAACGACCAAGAGGTTTTTAACTATTTGAAAAAATATAGTGGCTTTTATTTTTACGAGCATAGAGTTATTGGTTTAATAGATGGAAAGTATGTTCCTATTCCTTTTAACTTTAAGTCACTAGAATTATTATTTGATGAAAAACAAAGTAGTATAATAAAAGAAAAATTATTAACTAGTTATCCAGATACAAAAAAAGTTTCTATTTTAGATTTGCTAGATAGTAGTGATGCAATAATTAAAAAATTTGGTGAATATGTTTATGAGAAAGTATTTGTTCATTATACTGCTAAACAATGGAATATTCCAATAGAAGAAGTAGATACTTCGGTAATAAATAGAGTACCTGTAATATTGGGATATGATGATAGATATTTTCAAGATAAATATCAGTTTATGCCTAAAAATGGTTATAATGAGATATTTAATAATCTATTAAATCATAATAATATAGAAGTAAAACTTAATAAAGATGCTAAAGATTTCTTAGAAATAAAAGATAATAAAATATATGTTGATGGTTTAGAATATAATGGAGAAGTTATTTATAGTGGAGCACTTGATGAATTATTGAATTATCAATATGGAGCATTACCATATCGTTCTTTAAATTTAGTATTTTCTGATTATAAGGAAAACTATTATCAGCCAAGTAGTGTGGTAAATTATCCAAATGATGAGAAATTTACTAGAATTACCGAGTTTAAATATCTTTCTAATCAGATAGTTCAAGATAATACTACCATATTAAGAGAATATCCTCTTACATATGATTATAAGGATAAAAATCATATTCCTTACTATGCTATTTTAAATGATGATAATAAAAAACTATATGAAAAATATTTTAATTTAGTAAAAGATATTAAAAACTTCCATTTATGTGGACGCTTAGCAGAATATAAATATTATAATATGGATGCAGTTATAAAAAGAGCATTAGAATTATATAAAGAAATTAAAGGAGAATAGTAGTATGGCACAAAAAAAATTAAGTATTATAGTACCTTGCTATAAAGTAGAAAAGTATTTACCAAGATGTCTTGATTCATTAGTTAATCAAACTCTTGAAGATATAGAAATTATTTGTATTAATGATGGTTCACCTGATAATTGTTTAAAGATACTAAAAGAATATCAAAAGAAATATAAAGATAAAATAGTTATTATTGATAAGAAAAATGAAGGCGTTTGGCGTGGCAGAAAAGATGGTATTAAAAAAGCTACTGGTGAATTTATTGGTTTTGTAGATAGTGATGATTATGTAGATGTTACTTTTGCAGAGAAATTATATAGTAAAGCCAAAAAAGAAAATGCTGATATAGCAGTTTGTGGATTTGATAGAATTGATTTGGATACTGGAAAACGTTTTTCAAGAGAAATGTGTAAGAGTGAAGATAAGGTTATAGATATATTAAAAGATCCAGGCCCTTTATTAGAAATGAATGGAGCACCTTGGAATAAGATATATAAAGCAAATTTATTAAAAGAACAAGCAGATTTAGAGCATCCTCCTCGAATATTAGATGATATGATGTTTTTACTACTTATTTATATAAATGCTAAAAAGGTAGTATTTGTAAATGAAAGCTTAGTTTTTTATATGGTAAGACAAGGTTCAATCATTACATCTATTAAAAAAGAACAAGTTGAATCTACCTACCAAGCAATGATAGAAGTAAGAAAAGTATACGAAAATAGTGAAAATAGAGTAAGAATGTTGCCACTTTTAGATGCTATGGCTTTCCTACATTTAGGTGTTTCTTTAATGTTTAGATTATCTTATGACAAAAATTGTAAGTTGAAAGAAGCAGTTAAAGAAAATAGTGAATTTTTAGATAATTATTTTCCAACTTGGCGATATACTAAATTTGTTAAGTTAGGATATGTTATTAAAAATCATGTTAATTTTAAACTTTGGATTATAAAAATAGTGTATAAGTTACATTTATTTAGAGCATTCTTAGCAATTTATCGTTTTATGATAGATAAACTACATATTGATATTAAATGGTAGTACTACTTTAGAGGTTTTTATGTTAAAAAAATACAAAGAAATTGCTGAAGTATTGTTATCAATTATTTGTTATTATATAGCTTTATTACCAATATATTTAAAATATTCTCAAAAGTTAGTAGTAGTTTTATTAGGAATTATTGGTTCAATAGTTTTATTGGTTGATTTTTTTAATCACAAAAAGGTAAAGAAAGTTTGCAATTTTATTATAGATAAGAGATATTTTATTGCTACTATAGTTTTTATTATTTGTCTGGTTTTTAAGTTACATACATCATCAATTGGTTGTTATCACTACTTATTTAAAGATGAAGCTAATAAAGTTGAAGCTACTACCATATTGGGAATGAGTAGGGGAATTCGCTCTGATGAATATATGGTTCACACACCCTATTACTTTTCTCAATATTATAATAATTATAAAAAAATTAGTAAGCAGATGAGCTTAACTGGTCAAGATATGATTATAGGTTATAATGCTCCTGTTAAAGATATTAGTTTATTAGCTAAACCATTAACTTGGGGTTATGTTCTATTAGGAAATGAATATGGTTTATCATGGTATTTCTCTTTGAAAATAATTTTACTAATACTAATTTCGTATGAATTTGTAATGATACTCACCAAAAATAATAAGAAAGTATCTATTATGGGAACGTTACTAATTTCTTATTCTCCAGCTATTCAGTGGTGGTTTGTGCCTCATATGGCCGATGTATTTTTATGGAGTATGGCCTTATGTGTTATTGCTTATCACTTTTTTACGACTAACAAAAGATGGCTTAAAAATCTTTTAACTATTATAGCTCCCTTAGTTTTATCTGTTTTCGTTTTAGCTTTATTCCCATCTTGTCAAATTCCCTTAGGAATTATTGCTTTTTGCTTATTTGTGGGAGCACTTGTTAGAGATAAAGAAAAGATAAATTTTGAGAAGAAAGATATATTTAGGATTTTATTTATATTCTTAGTAGCTATCATTATTTTAAGTTATAGCTTACTAACCTCTTTAGATGCTATTAAACTACTATATGATACTGTTTATCCAGGAAAAAGAGTTTCTCTAGGAGGACAATATACTTTTAGAAATCTATTTACTAATTTAACAACTTTATTTTTACCATACAAAGAAAGTAATGTTTTAAATAATTGTGAAGTGAGTGATTTCATTCATATTGTAATACCATGTGTTATTATTTTTCCTTTTATATATAAAAGGTTAAAAGAAGAAAAAGATTCTAATTTAATTATTGGAAAGATTATTTTTATAGCTTTAATTATTGAAGTAGTATTTATGTTAGTTGGTTTCAATGAGTTACTTGCTAAATTAACTTTATTTTCTTATATAAATAGAATGGAACTAGTATATGGTTTTACATCGGTACTATTTTCTTTATGGACTATATCTATTCTATGGAAGTATAAAGATATTTTATCGATGAAAATTAAAATTTTTTCTATATTGATATTTATAATTGGTTATTATTTAACTATTACACAGCAAAATATTGAGTATTTACCAATTTACGTGTACTTGCTTGAAATATTAGCTTTTTCAATTTTAGTTTTTTCGATTTATCAAATAAAGCAAAAAAATTCTATTCTAATACTATTTTTCATCTTAGTAGTGTCTTCTTTTACAATTAATCCTATTGCATATGGTACGACTGCTATTACTGATTATGAATTAATATCAGCAGTAAAGAAGACAATCACTAAGAACAATCAATATGTTTTAGCAACTGATTCCTTGCAACTGCAATCATTATTACTTGCTAATGGTCTAAAAACTATTAATGGTGTTAATTTTTATCCAGATTTAAAAAAATGGAAATTAATTGATTCTAAGGAAGAATATAAAGATATTTATAATAGATATTATCATACTGAGGTAAGACTTACTGATAAAAAGACAAATTTTGAGTTAAAACAAGCAGATATGTTTATTTTAAATCTTAATATTTTAGATATTAAGAAATGGCCTGTTAAAACTATAGTTTCAGGAGAATCATATGATGATTTATTTAAACAAGCAAATATCAAGTTTCAAAAGAAAAAAAGTATGGGTTATTTTATCTATATTTTAGAGTAAATATTTAGAGTTAAAGGATAAAATAGATGAAAAAATAACCAAGGAAATATTTAAATTAAACCATATAAATTTCTTTACATTGTTATTTTCAAGCTTTTTAGAAGCCATCTTAATATTTAGTAATAACTTTGTTTATAAGGATAATGTTTATGCTAAATATAGTGAATTTGTTATAAATAGCATTTCCTTTTGGGAAATAGTTTTGTTCTTAATTATTTCTATTATCATTTATATTTTGCTTAGTATAGTTAGCTTAACGATTTATTTCTATGACTCAAGCTTTATCTTTTAAAATAAATAATCATCATTATACTTTATTTCTCTTATCTTTCTAGTTCCAGAAATGTTAGATGATTATTAGAATCTATGATATAATTTAATTGTTATATTTTATATGAGGAGTTTGTTATGAAAAAAAATAAAAAAATTGCTGTATTGATTCCCTGTTATAATGAATCAAAAACTATTAAGAAAGTAGTAGAAGACTACAAAAAAGTTTTACCTGAAGCTGATATTTATGTTTATGATAATAATTCATCTGATCATACTGATGAAATTGCTAGAAAAGCTGGTGCTATTGTAAGATATGAGTATCGTCAAGGAAAAGGTAATGTTATTAGAAGTATGTTTAAAGATATTGAAGCAGATTGTTACTTAATGATTGATGGAGATGATACTTATCCAGCTGAAAATGCTAGAGAAATGTGTGATTTAGTACTTGATAAAAATGTTGATATGGTAATAGGTGATAGACTTTCTTCAACTTATTTTACTGAAAATAAAAGACCATTTCATAATTTTGGAAATCGCCTAGTAAGAGGATTAATTAACTTTTTATTTGAGAGTAATGTTCGTGATATTATGACTGGATATCGTGCTTTTAGTTATGATTTTGTAAAGACTTTTCCTGTATTATCAAAAGGTTTTGAAATAGAAACAGAGATGACTATTCATGCTCTTGATAAAAATTTCTTATTAGAAGAGGTTAAAGTCGGTTATAGAGACCGTCCAGCTGGTAGTGTTTCTAAATTAAATACTTATCGTGATGGTTTTAGAGTATTAAAGACGATTGGAAGATTATTTAAAGAATACAAACCTACTATTTTCTTTAGTTTACTTAGTTTATTGTTCTTAATTGTTTCTATTGGTTTTAGTATCCCAGTTTTTTCTGAATACTTTAAAACTGGTTTAGTACCAAGGTATCCAACTTTAATATTTTCTGGTTTTATGTTAATGATTGCTATAATTTTATTTGCTTGTGGACTTATTTTAGAAGTAGTTGTTAAGAAACATCGTCAGTTATTTGAATTGATGTTAATAAACGTGAATAGGGGTAAAGAAAAGTAATGAAGAAAGATAAAGCTAGTTTATTTGTAAAAAGATGTTTAAAGTTATTTCATATAAAAGTAAATGCTAAGCAGGAAAAGTTACTTATTCAAATATTTAAATTTGGTATTGTTGGGGGTATTGCTTTTGTAATAGATTATCTTTCTTTAATTATTTGTAAAGAAGTTTTTCATCTTAATACATTATTAGCAGCAGCCATTGCTTTTACTATATCTGTTATTTATAATTATCTTGCAAGTATAAAATGGGTTTTTGATGTTAATAAAGAAAAAGATTCAAAGACTAATTTTATTATTTTTATTGTTCTTAGTATCGTTGGTTTAATTATTACAGAGATAATTATGTGGTTTGGTACAGATGTACTTAATATTAGTTATTTAATAATAAAAATAGTAGCAACAGCTGTAGTAATGGTATTTAATTTTATTACGCGAAAAATGTTTTTAGAGTAGACCGTTAGGTCTTTTTCTTTTAGTACGAGAAAAGTTAAAATTTAAAATAATTGGATTAAATCTATGGTTAGT